>JAEEGF012121042.1_pt1 | contig 29117 bp, 30 predicted proteins | sample 9134171 | NCBI WGS metagenome assembly JAEEGF01 (sample SAMN16246542, study PRJNA631951) | gut metagenome | biome: gut microbiome; feature: rumen; material: AP-attached | host: Bos | place: Iran: Karaj | collected 2018-10 | reverse complement strand
ATTATAACTATGCAGTTTCTTTTTATCAATCTCAAATCCAAACTGCTCTTTGGCGGCGTTTGCGATCTCCTTGGAGGATACTGAGCCAAAGACTCTTCCGCCCTCGCCGGCTTTCATGGTGACCTGAACAGTTTCTTTTCCAATCCTATCCGCAAAGGCCTTCGCGTCGTCAAGCTGCTGCTGAGCCACGATTGAATCCCTCTTCTGCTGGTTCTTGAGCTCATTGAGATTCTTCTGAGTAGCCTCGACGCCCAGCTTCTTGGGAAGAACAAAGTTCCTTGCGTAGCCGTCGCTGACCTTTACTATATCTCCCTTCTTACCGAGGGATTTAACATCTTCCAATAAAATAACCTGCATAGTTATAATTCTCCTTCGTCTATCATTTGATCAAGTGTCCTCTTGAGCACGGATATGGCCTCAGGCGTCGATACGCCTTCCATCTGGCAGCCGGCGCTGCTCATGTGGCCTCCGCCTCCAAGTTTCTCCATGATGACCTGCACGTTGACTTCATCGATGGATCTGGCGCTGACATATATCTGGCCCTGGTACTCGGTGCATACAAAGCTGGCTCTTACGCCCTTGATGTTGAGAAGTTCGTTGGCCGCCTGGGCTCCTACGATCGTCGGGCTTGAGATCTCGTCGTTGGAAAGAACCGATATCGCAAATCTGCTGCGGTAGATCTCAGCCTGGGATACGGTGTCGGCCTTGGCCTTGTACTCGCCCGCATCCTCTCTGAAGAGCTTTCTTACTCTTGTGACATCTGCGCCGTTTCTTCTAAGGAACGCTGCTGCCTCGAAAGTTCTGACGCCGGTCTTGTTCATGAAGTTGTTGGTATCAACCATGATGCCGGAGTACATGCTGTCAGCTTCCTCGTTGTGGATCTTGACGTTGTCGCCGATGTACTGCAGGATCTCGGAAACCATCTCGCAGGCGGATGAAGCATAAGGCTCAACATAGGAAAGTGTGGCGTTCTCAATAACTTCCGTGCCCTGTCTGTGATGGTCGAGCACCACAATGGTCTTACAGAATCTGAGAAGCTCGGGGCATTCGGTAATACTGGGCTTGTTGACGTCCACCACTACAAGAACCGTGTTGTTGCCTGCCACGTCTATGGCCTGCTGGTTGCTGATGATCATGTCGTCCTCGTACTCGGGATTGTTTTTGAAAAGATCTACCAGCGGCTGCATTGAAGCAGTTACGTCGTTGAGGACGATGTGGCACTTTCTGTCCAAAGTCTTGGCTATCCTGTAGATACCAATGGAGGATCCGAAGCTGTCCACGTCTCCGATCCTGTGTCCCATGACGATGACGTTGTCCTTGCCGGAGATGATCTCTCTGAGGGCGTGGGCCTTAACTCTGGCCTTAACCCTGGTACTCTTTTCAATCTGCTGGCTCTTTCCTCCGTAGTAGGAGATGCTGTCGGCGCTCTTGACAACCGCCTGGTCTCCGCCTCGTCCGAGAGCCACGTCGATGGCATTTCTTGCGAACTCATAGTTCTGTGCATAAGACAGGCCGTTCAGTCCGATACCGATACTTAAGGTGACTGCCATCTCGTTTCCGATATTGACGGTCTTGACGTCCTCTAAGATGTCGAACTTCTGCTCTCTGATCTGCTCGCAGGACTTCTTGGGCATTACTACAAAGTACTTGTCCTTCTCGATCTTCTTGGAGATTCCGTTGCAGGAAGCAATGTACTTGTTGATCTTTCTGTCGATAAGGGCGGTTAAAAGAGATCTTCTTACTTCCTCTACGCTGTCGAGAGCCTCCTCATAGTTGTCCAGATAGATGAGGCCTGCTGCCAGTGACTGGTTGTCTACTTCCTGGATGGCCAGCTTAAGAGCTGTCTCATCAAAGAGGTAAACGGCAATGAGACTTCCGTCGTAGCCCTCTGCGTCGATAATGTCGCTGTTCATCGCCATTTCTTTTAACGAGATCCTCTTCATCTTGATGGTGTAATTGCTGTTCTCGTACTCGAGCTCGTAGGACACTTCATCGTAGCCCTCGGGGAGCTTGTCCATGGTGATGCTCGGGAACAGCGAGAATATGGTCTTCCTGAAGCCCTTCTCCTGGTGGATCACCCTCTCAAAGGCGATGTTGGTCCAGACCACCTTGCCGCTGTCATCCAAAACAGCATGAGGAAGATCCAGCTCTCGAAGGAGCTTCTTCTGGATCTGACCATACTCGGTGGCAAAGCTCACCAGCTCATTCATTATGATGGGCTTGCTGTAGAAGTTCATGTACAGAACCGCTATAAGGTATAAGCCTGTGAATGCAAGAAGTATCAGACCTGCCGTGAAATTCACTGTAAACACGGCAGCATTGACAAATACCAAAAGAATTCCGAGGTATGTAAATACCCGGAGATATGACTTAAGTCTCCCCTTTAGTTTCACCCTGTTCTTGTTAGCCATTAAACCTGTCCTCTTCCCCAACAATTTGGACCTTGATCATTAAAATTACTTATTACAGTATAACACAATTCCACCTGGTATTATTTTATTTTTGCCACGAGTTATTTTCCTTCGTATAAATGTACAGAAGCTCAAAATGCAGGCAAAAAATCAAATTAGTGTGAAGAAGGGGAATATTTTATGAAGCATATATCTTTTTTGAGAGTCGTAAGTGTAATGATGGCTGTAGGAGGCCTGGTGCTGCTGATGGATGCAATCTACGGCGAGATGCTCGGAGGATTGGATGAATTTTTTCTCGGGCATATGGGACTGGGTGTAACGATCCTGGCGATCGCGATAATACAGATACTGGCAAATGCGTTGCAGCTGACCATAGGAGCCTTCGCCTTTACTAATGAAGGGAACCATGACATGGTGAGGTTCTTCATCGCAAGCGGAATACTGATTTTCCTGCTTCAGCTGGTGGCATTCGGGATGCAGACTTATATGATGATGGAAGATGCCGTTTGCTTTGCATTCGGGCTGGTGGTTCCGGTGTTCTTTACAATCGGAGCGATCAGGCATTTGATGAAGCTTAGGCAGCCAAAGGTTAAGGCGGCGATGATGATTTGAGACGATGGTGTCGCTTGTATCGCTGGTGTCGCTGGGTTTAGGCGGAGCCAGTGGATTTACAAAAGAATCTGCCAAATGGGGGGATATGACGTCCCTTTATAATATCGAAAGACCTGCCCGGGGGGTTCTCCTCTGAGCAGGTCATTTTCTTTGTATGAAGAGCCTGAATTATGTAGCCGAAAAGCTACTGTTTTTCAGCCCTCTTAGCCAACAGTTCAGTGATCAATTCAGTCCCTTTGTCTTCAACCTCGTAAAGTTCATCTAAGGACTGAAACAAAGTGGCATGATCATTAAAATATTCCATCATTTCCCTACAGTACTTTGTATCTTCATCGTAGAAAGTTCTGTTATAACGTTGTAGAACTCTCCCAAGAGCGCCACGGATATCCAGCAGCTCTTCATGCAGGTCGTAGCCGTATTTAAGCTCGTAGCCATCCTTTGGGTTTCCTGTAAAAGTCACGTACAGCCATCCAAATGTACCTTCGCAGTTAAACAAGTAATTGCCAAGCTTTCCTTTATCTTTCGCTTCTGAAATCATCTTTTCATTACTAATTAAATTTTTGATCGAACAATATCCGGGGTGTATCTGCTCTAAATCGAAAAAGACATCAAAAGAAGTATTGAGTATACCCCAGTCTGTCAGGTCAAGAATACTACTAGACAAATCCAAAGTATAATTATAGTCCTTCTCATAATGATTTAGGAAATATCTTACTCCGTTGTATGCGTGAAGTACCATTCCGGTGATTTCGGGATATTTATAGGCTTTTGTGATCAGGCCTTTTATATTGGTCATTGTGCCGTGCCTGTCTTCAATTTCATAATCATAATAAAAAGCTATACGGCCCCAGTCGCTCATAATTAATGCTCCTTATTTCATAAGTAGTGTCAAAAACCTGCCTGGCATTCGCCAAGCAGGTCTTTTTAATTGTCAAAATATACAGTCCTGTATTGTACCGAAATCATCGGCCGGACAGATTCATGTGTTACTCTGCCTTCCAGAGGCCATGGAGGTTGCAGTATGCATAAACGCCAACTACTGAATCGCCATCAGCAAGCAGGAACTCTGCGCAAGGCTTCTCTTCAGGCTTAAGGAACTTTCTCTGAGCGCCCTTAGCGGTCTCAACAGCGATCCACTCGATGAAATGCTCAGGAACCATAGGATGTTCAACTGATCCAACAGTAACAGTAACCTTGTTGCCCTCTACTGTAAATACAGGCACGTGCTTCTCAACAGCGCCATCAGATGTTCCGGGAACCAGCTCTTTCATCTTCTGTCCACAGCAGGTCATGGGAGCGCCTGACTCCTTGATCATTTCTACAAAGTTGCCACAAAGTTCACATACATAGAATTTCATAAGAGCACCTCCAGTTTAGTGTGTTTTATAAGTAATTTGTACTCTCTCAGTTAATTGGTGAGATTAACCATTATTATAACATTACTGACAATCAATTCATAGATGATTTGACGGAATATCGTGTGTTATTTAAGCAATTGTCTATCCTTCCGAGTTACAGAATACTTATCACAAACGATCATTTCACAGATAATAAGATTCTGACAATAGTCACATCAACAGCGGATTAATGTATTTCTGTGAATCTCCAATTCTACTGAACTGGTTAATCCAAAAACTCTTCCAGAAATCGTCTACCTGCGACGATTCTCTTAAGCCCGTCTTGCACCAGAGTGCAAAGTGTTCGCAGTTGTTGAATATGAGGCTATACTCATCCTCTCCGACACGGGACTTCGCTCTCTCCACAGTTTCATGCGCTGAATAGACACGATAGCCTTTTATCCGTCTTAAGGTAGCCCTTAAAAAAGTGAACAGATCCGAGGTGTCATGCCTCAGGCCACCGCCGCAATCAGTCAGTATCACACTTTCATGTACAGGGTCTGATCCATCATCGGGAAAATGAAGAATTTCATACCGTGCATCAGTTTTTATAAACTCTGAGAAATCGGCTTTATGAATCGTTCCCACAACAGGATTGCCTCCGGGAACAGGTGCGTAATGTATCACCTCTCCGCAGCCTATATAAACAGCATATTGGTCTAATCGCTTCCATCATCAACTTGGTATTTAATAAAGCGCTCTCACTATCATTATTCAGTGCTTCTGTACCAGTAAAGACTTTTCCTTCTTCTGGGCGATAAAATACTAATTTATTCTTGCGCATAATCTCCAGATTACTTTCTTTCCCATTGACTGACGAATCGTCACAAAAAATGTAATACGAAAGCAATTCAAGAATATTCTCGCCGCCAAGAGTTTTATCTCCTCCTGCGCCATAATGCTTTATAATGTAATTAAATGTATACTCATCCTCCGGAGCATATTTCCATACCCCATAGTCATAATCCGTTGTTCCGCCACCGAAATCAAATATTCCATAAAATACACCGTTATCAGTTGGTTCAATCCCATACTGTTCTAAAGCACATACAGCATATGCTGCAGGTTCACTTGGGCCTTGGCGCACCCTAAACTCTTCTTTGCATTCAGGATCAGTTAATACCACCTCTGGAATAGATTTTTTTATGCCCCGAGTAAAACTCTTTAATATATGCTCCTTAATTTCTCTTGCGAATGTTTCAGGAAATGATAAAATGTAATCTAAATAAATTCCTGTATGCATATTATTAATAAATAGTCCAATATAATATGCATAGATTTCAATTAAATCAATATCCTCATCCGTAAGTTGCATGTAATTATCGATATCGTATCTATATCCTTTAGAGTCTTTTATAATTAAATGCCCACCATTTTTATTCTTTCCTTTCCCACTAGCCCATTGTTTTAAATCTGTTGTAAAAGAAGCAATATCTATACTCTTTTCTGCATCAATCAAATTATTAAACGCCTCATGAGAAATAAGCAGATCGTCCCATGAAGTGATAGGTCGTCCAGAACGCTTGTTGTATTGTTCAATGAATTTGGTCAAATCAACAAATTGCATAACCGTCGGATTTTCATAATGAAATGCCTCTGGCGCAACAGAATAGTCAGCCATGCCAACACGCAATGGAACTGCGAACAATATATTTATCTTAGCTCATTTTTTAAATATCGTTCCAGTCGTATTCTCTTTGCTCTGATATGAATACCTTTTTTATATAAAACTACTAATTTTGATGTGGCAGGCAAATCATAAGCATACTCAACTGTTACTTTTGATACAAAGAAAGGAAAACTCATTCTTGGATTATTTTCAAATGCCAAAAGATATCGTTCAACTTTTTTTGATAAAGAATTCATTTCATTAAAAAAGGTCTGCTTTTTTCTTTCAAATCCTTTTTTCCAGCATTGAGTTCTTGAATACTTCAGCATCAGTTTATCCATTTCTTCTTTCATTGCATTTATATAATTTGAAAAGAAATCTGGATTTCCTGGAGTTGGATACTGTTCTGGATGCTTTTTATAATACTCACTTAAATGATACAACGTTTCTTTATCCAAAGAGTACTGATGACCTCCTACGTGCCACTGCCTTCCCATAATCAACATAACATCATACGCACTTGCCATCTTTGTAACTGGTTCTAATTGTCCAAAATTACTTTCATTTGTTGGAAGCATTATGCAATTCCATTCATTGTTAACATCATATCCAAAATAGTTAGCTAGTTTTACAATTTCTCCATATAACAAATTCCCTGCTTCATCTTTCATCATAAGTACTTGATTTCCTGATATCATATGGTGAGCTGCGATCCTCCATCCACCATTCTTAAACTCGGCTATCTTTGCCTTGTGCTTACTTTGATATTCATTCCATTCTGATACACGCTTATTTTGAAAATTGGAGCTCAGTTTTGCAGAACTGTTTTCTACATATACCTGACTCAGAAAATATTCACATGAATCTCTTTCAGAACAATTCTCATAGTCACATAGTGTATGAGAAGCATAGATCGACTCAGGTTGTTCCTGCTTTTCTTCTGTACTTTCATCTACACTCTCTTTTTTTTGTTTTATAGCATCCTCACCCTCGTCACTCCTGTCCACGCTAACAGCTTCATCCATAGAATTCTGTGATGAAATATCATACCCCTTATCTATATCCATTATTGGTGTAGACATGCCACCAATACTTGTTTTACATGGGCTAATTAACGGCTTAATTAATCCACCGTGTGCACACTGAACGTATGATGTATCTGTCAATACGCTATTACCTTGACATTTAATTTTTCCATTAGCATTCTGCCAACTAAGCTGAACTAATTGACAATTAATAGGAGTACCACCTGCCTCTGCCGTCAAAAAAGCGCAAGGCAACGAAATCTTCACTTGGCATTTAGCTTTGTTCGTGAGAATCTTTTTCCTTCTATCTTTTGCCTTTACATTACCTTGTTCAGATGCTGTAATCAAAATGGATGGATTTCCTGTCATGCATTGAAACATGCAATTCTCATTCAAAATTTTCATTTTATACATGCCTCCATCCACATTTTTAAATTTCTAATGCTATTTATTTAATAATCACGACATTATTTATCACTTAACTTTTTCTTTAACATACTTTCCGCTATTTACGCTTTCATCTTATTTGTAACCTGCAGAATAGCCCAAATAGCTCCAAACTTAATCGCCCTTTAAGTCTAATCAGAAACAATCATTGCAATTATTAGGTATGATTCTTTGGTATTCTGAAAATCTATTCAGTAAAACACTCATTTATGATACTTGATCGGAAAAGTATAACTTATCTCATCTAAATCATAATTATCATTTGAAAATACTCTACCAGGAATGCTTCCGTGCAGAATTCCAATAGTCAAACTAACCACTGGTCCTCCTAAATTGCCATGTCATGCGTTCACATCCAACTGTATTATTGCCATATCTATTAACTCATTACATAATGCTTTTTACATTATGAAATGAATGACTACTTTCTTCATTGACTAATTATTCCATATATGTTATTTCCACTAGAAACAGCATATGAGCATGTTATTGCATATCCTCACCTATTTTCGTTCTAATATTATCAATTCCACAGGACATATTATGGCCATCACCGCAATTTCTGTGTGATAAAAAAGCGGGAATCCCACAAGGAATCCCACTTTTAATTATATCATTGCCTTAATATGTTTTTATAAAAAACGCACACAACATTTATTAAAAAAACATAAACAAAAATGTGTTTATGCGTTAGAGCAAAATACTTAGTATATTTTCAAAATCATTGCCAGTCCCCCTTTATTAGTCTGGACTTGTATTATTTTGGAACTTTTCTAATTGGATTCCCGCAATGCCAAAGGTATGTATTTTCAAGTTCATAAGATATCTATTTTTTCTTCTCATTTCTTTAACAGCTGCACTTCCCAACAATTTCATATCAAAATAATCTACTATCCTAAGTCTTTATATATTTTTATGATTCCATCTATCCTCTTTTTCTCTTTTTTACTAATACCCTCTGGATAATGACCGGTACTGATTGCATCATCAATCATGTGAATATACTTATATGAATAATGATTGTTTACCTCATTCATAAATTTCACAAAATCACTGGGGTCCTCTGGAATAATCATATTTTTACCTCATCCTGAAAATCTGCACTGATCAAGACCAGCATCTCTTCATCTGTAACCCCATTCGCACAAAGAGCATCACAATCATAGAATTTTTCAGCCTTACTTTGATCACCTGCAACATATTCTTTTATCTTCGACCACACTTCTTCATCTTCGCCAAAAAGTTCATCTGTCTTCTCTGCAGAGTAGAGCGGAGAGATTTTGGGATAATAGTGATATCCTACGTCTCCGTGCTTTACAGCACCAACAGTCCACTTACCATCTTCGTTCTTGGCAAGGCCCTGGAGGCAACAGCAATCTCTGTTATCGCCAACGCTGACTATCATCATCCTATATTTCGGACCATATGGAAATCCATCGACTTTCGCAATATCTCCAGGCAAAAACGGAACCGCCAGATTGAGATTATCTCTTCCAAAATAGCCAATAGCCATCATATGATCCTCATAGTAATCCGACTCCATGTCTATGTACCATAACTCGCCATTTACTATCGTGTATGTGCAGATTATTCTGGTCATCCCATCTTCAATAGGGATTCGTTTCTCGATTTCGTACCAGATCAGATCATCTGAGGCATATTTGCAACCGGAGAAATTCTCTTTTACGCATTTCATGGCAGCTTCAAACGTGGTGCATATGTTGACGTCGACATAATCAGTGTCTTTTCCCTTCTCATCAAAAAAGCCGTTGGTTATCGTAAATATGCCCTCGCCCGACATCTCTTTCAGACCGTCCTCAAGGTTGGTGATGTACTGAGCCATCAGATTATCCTCGGAACTTCTGTCATCATCCTCTGCAGCCTGCAGCTTTTTAAAGAAATCCAGCTTGGCTTCCACACTGGCAGGGGCAAAATATATCAGTTCGCACAAATTCCATTCCCTCAGATCCTTATAATCCAGATATTCCTGCATGTCTTTTGAAGAGACAAAGTCTGAAAGCGACTCGTAAAACACTTTTCCCTTGGGCTCATATTTGACGTATCCCTGTATCTATACTGCATATGATCACCTGCCCTTTTTCAGTGCCGACATCTCAATGAATTTCGGCTTCCAAAACTTCAACTTCCCCAAAACGCCCTTCTTTTCCGGGGTGTCCTTGGTGAAATAAACTCTTTTATGCTTGATGTTATTATTCTTCATTCTGTTGGTCTCCCTTTATCCATAGGAACATAGTGTCAAACACCTTCGCAGCGCTATCGGATCCAGTATCGTCAGCAGCAGTTTCGCTGAAAGAATTATGAGAATCCGCGGCATCTTCGCAGGAAGTACCGCCTGTTTCATCACTATCCGACTCATCAGACTCTCCCTCCTCCTCGGGAAAAAACTTCTCCAGCTCTTTCTTTGCAGTTGTATACCCAAGAACTATCGCCACAATCGAATCAATATATTTTGTAACGATGTAAGGAATGCTGAATACTGCAGCATCAAGTATTTCGTAGGTGATGCTCGCGTTCCCGTCCAAAGGGACGCACCTTAAATAACGAAGATCTTCTCCGTCAATCTGCCAGATTCCCCGAAATCCTCTGCAATCGATTCCGAACAGAAAGGCTTCCAGCTCATGTCTTGTCTCTTCCTTAAGTCTGATCTCAGGGTATCCGGCTACAAGAATATCTTCTCCATCTGCGTCAATTCCCAGGACGCAGTCTACATGCAGCACTACGGCATTATCCAGGTTAAAGCCGAAATTATAACGAAGCTTCTCTTCATCATATTCATAGATCATCTCTTCCTTTTCCATAAACTCATTTATGCTGTTGATTATTTCACTTACAATCATTCCAGGTCCCTTCCCAATCCTAATCCCTTCAGATATTCAACAGGATCAAATTCCTTATACTCAAATTCAACCGTTTCCTCGTGAAAATCAGGGTTTTTCTTTTTTACGACCACTTTATTGTAGAACTCAAAGTCTCTTGGCTTTAGTTCATGCTGATTTACTATATTTTCAATCACCCCATATCGCATATGATCAGGGATCTTATAAATCACTTCTGCAAGAGCACCTGCCATGCATGCTATGGTGTCACTGTCTCCGCCAAGAGAAATGGCATTGAGGAGGACCTCTTCATAGGACTCACCTTCCAGAAATGCAATGATCGCTTCAGGGACAGACTTCTGACATGAGACCTCAAATTTGTAGTGCTTACTGATGTCAGCAAGCTTTCTGTCCAGATCATATTCAAAGGTCTCTGATATGTACTTCTTAACTTCTTCCTTGGACTTGCCTTCCCTTAGGAGATATATTCCGGCAGCTATTGCCTGAGCACCCTTTATTCCCTCCGGATGATTATGCGTTGGCTCAGCAGTTATCCTGGCTATATTAAGGGTATCCTCCAGGGAATCAAACATCCATCCAACCGGAGACACCCTCATAGCAGAACCATTTCCATAGCTTCCGTATGGCTCTCTGTTGGGATTGCGCAGCCATTGATGGAATCTCTTTCCATAACCTTTGCCGGAAAAGGTGTTTCCATAGGCAACCATGAGTTCTTCGCATTTATCATAGAAATGCTTCTCATAGTCTTCGGCCTTGTTGATCAGCTCATCGTAGCAGAGTAAAAGAGCTTTCGATATTGCTATAGTCATTACGCTGTCATCTGTAGGTGTGCTGAATCTGGTAAGCTTGATCCTGTCCTTGTGTTTTTCATTACGAAACTCATAGACACTGCCGTAAACATCTCCAATAACTGCTCCTAGCATTTCTGCCTCCTTCTGTGGTTGTACTTCATTTGTTGTTGACCTTGCTCATTTTTTATCTTATCCGAGACATGTTTTGATATGTTCAATCCTCTCGGATAACTGTGCATCTGTTGACAGCGCCGTCTTTATTTTTTCTACTCCGGACATGACCGAAACGTGGTCTTTCTTTCCCAGCGCTGAACCAATTTCATCAAGCGACAAATCTGTATACTCTCTGCACAGGTACATTATCACCTGCCTTGGGAGCACGAGCTCCGCATTTCTCCTTTTTGAAAGGACGTCTTTGCTGTCCACACAAAACTCCTCGCAGACTGACTCTATTATCTCCTCAGGAGTTATCTTTATTATAGGACATTTTTCGTCAAGATCGGTGAACTCTCCATTTTCAGGATGCCACTCCAGATATACAGTTCCACAGGATCCGTTTCTCTGCTTTGCTATTATCAGCTCAGATACATCATTATATTTCGAATTCTGGTTATAATATTTATCTCTGTAAAGGAAAAGAACCATATCAATATACTGCTCTGAAATACCTGACACTCTGAGGTCTGACAGTAATGGATGGTGGTCCTGACGCTGATCAATAGTTCTCGACAGCTGTGATAAAACAACAATCGGAATATCCAGCTCTTTTGCAAGTGCTTTAAGTTTCATCGCTATCTCGGCAAGCTCTTTTCTTCTGCTTGCCAGGGGATTGTCTACGCTTATCAGCTGATAATAATCGATGATCACGAGCTCAATGCCACATTCCTTTTTTAGTTCCGATGTTCTTTCGCATATTTCTCTGACGGTCATTCCCGGAGTGTCATCTATTATCAGTTTAGCACCTTTCATTGCATCACAGCCCATCTCCAAACGAAACCATGCCTGCTCTGTCATCCGCCCTGTACTTACCCTGTTGCAATCCACTTTCGACTCAGCAAGCATAATTCTTCTTGTGACCTGTTCCTTTGTCATCTCCAAAGAAAACAGCAGGACAGGCCTTTTGTTCTTCACAGATAAAAACCTTGCTGCCGTCAGTGCGAATGCCGTTTTGCCCACGGATGGTCTTGCACCGATGAGTGTGACTTCTCCTTTTAGGAAGCCTCCTGTTTTAAGATCCAATTCTCTGAACCCGGTTTGCACACCGGTATTATTCACTCCCTCTTTGATGGACTGCAGATATTTAGCAGCTATCTCATCAACATATTCATAGTTCTTTTCGCCCATACCAATTCCTTTCTCGTGTTTTTTATAGTGCCCTATATATTAATTATAAAATATTGCCTGGCCATATATTGTCCACCATGTCCAACACGGCTATTGTCTGCAATTGCACTTTATAATACGCGTACGATACAGGTGTCTATGCATTAGTGCATGCAAAAAACACCTCTTGAATCCTCAGAGGCATGAAGTATTGCCCTTATACCGTTCTCGTTTCTTTTGATGAAATAGTTTTGAAAATAAGACGAAGGACAACTATGCTCAAGTTGTCTGTTGTTTATGACTCCAAAATCTTTGCGATTTCAGGACCGAAAAAATCTGTCATATAAACCGCTGTCCCCGTGATTGTCCTGTCAAGTATGTCATCAGTAAGCTCTGAAATGCCATTTAAGTACGTTTCAGACGCATAATATAAGCAATTATCCTCTTTCCCATATCGTTAAACTCCTGATGAAATAATGACTATTATTATTTTATCATTTCTTATCATCCTTATCTCCCTTTAACCACAAAATAATTGACTCAGCAGTTTCTTCAGAGATTTCGTTTACTGACTGCTTGGAAGTAGCATCCTCTTCTTCCTCAGCATCCTCCATTTCTTCTTCCTCGGCATCCTCATCATCTTCGCCATCTGATCCAAAGAGCTTTTGTAATTCTACCTCCGCAGTGGATGCGCCTGATATCACTGCCACGATTGCATCAGCATAATGCTCCACTACATTTCCGCCGGCATAGATGCATTCGCCCAGCATCTCGTCTGTCAGTACAGCATCGTCGCCACTGATCACGAGGCTTTTTACATAGCGGATCTCATCAAATGCTATCTGCCACATTCCTCTATATATATGACAGTTTATCTGAAACAGGAGATGCTCCAGCTCGCCTCGTGTTCTCTCTACAATACCTATTTCCGGGTAAGTAGTGAACAGGCATCCATCACCATCGTAATCAATCACCAGGTTAGTCCTTACGAGACTGATAACACCTTCAGGCTGGAAAGAAAAATCGTATCTCAGATGGTTTTCGTCATACTCGCAGCATAATCCTTCTTTTTCAACAAAGTTGTTTATACTTTTAATAACATCTTCAAGTCTCATTCCGGAATCTCCTTTGTTTCAATTTTTTGGTGTCAACATACCGCAATAATATCTTATATATATCAATTTACAATTATGCATGGACACAGGTTGTCCTTGTCGTCTTGTATCCTATAGAAAACACAGAAATCCCCTGAAAGGAGAACCATCATGCATATTAATGACATTGTTCTGATAAGCCTGCTCCCTGAAAAACAGCAGATGAAGCTGTACCTGAAACTTGAACAGCACTTCGGCACTCAGGATCTCATCGTAAGGATGCAGGACAATCGCGAGCTGCTCAGCATGCTTAAAGAAGTGGTATTCCACAAATAATCACATTCCAAACACCTCGCCTCTTGCCCTGAATGGCAGTCTGCATCCAGCCGGCAGGATAAAGGCATGCTCTCTTTTAATATCGAGGTGGTCTTCTATCCCGCCATCGGTGATGATCAGTATCGGACCATCCTTCGGAAAGTCCTTGGCATTCTGGATGAGGTTCACTGCAGGCTGAAGTCTGGTTCCGCCTCTTCCGAGCACCTTTACTCTTCCTGCGATCTCGTCCGGTGTCATGTATCCCATGTCGTATGCGCAGGCATCGCAGAACACTACTCTTGCTGCGGGTACATCTCTTGAGGCGGCGTAGCTTGCAACTGCGCCAAGTGCCTTTCCTATTTCTTCAGGTGCCATGGATCCTGAGGTATCAATGATTACGCCGAAAGTTCTCGCGGTATCATTTGATTCCGTTACCACATATCTTGCTCTGGGGATATCGGGCGTGCAGCTCTGTCTCCTGCTGGGGTGCGCATAGCTTCTGTGCTTTTCAACAGGCCTGATGTGTGCATTGAACCACTCTGAAAGTTTCACGTCCCACGGAACGGGAGGTACTGCCAAAGCTCTGATCTCTTCAACAAGTCCCGCGGGAATAAAGCCTCTTCCTCTGCTCTGAGTATGATACTCAAGTCCCTGGGACAGCGCACTCCTGTAAAACTCATCCAAGTCAACGCCTCTTCCTGCACCGGCCTTATCGCCGAATGCTCCCGGAGCAGGTCTTCCCAAGATGTCTCCCTGACCATTACCTCTGAATGTATTCTTCTTCATAAAGGTTCTGATATCGCTGCAGATCATGTCGTATATCTCTTCCGCCGACTTATTCTTAAGCGCCGGATCGTAGAGCACGCCTTCAGGCATCACACCTATCTGCATCTCAAAGAGCCATCCGTTGATCACGTAGTCAGTTGCGATGTTCCAAAGGTATGGATCTCGTCCGACAGCTCTTTTGTGATGAAGAAGCGCAGCGTGAAGAAACTCGTGCGCCATGACAAATCTCCACTCCAGATCCGACAGCCTCTTGGAGGTATTGATGTAGATGATTCCTTCATATGCATCGACAGCCGCTATGCTGATGTCGAACTTCCTGCATTCTTCCAGGTCATCAACCACTTTGAAAGAAGCGGCAATGGCGCCAAGAAGCGGGAACGCATTTATAAACCAGCCGGCTATTTCTTTTCCATAAGAGTAATCCTCATTATGCTCACAGACTGAATCAATCGCATTTGTAACCGACTTCGCCAGGTAATATGCAAAGTCGCTGGCAAATTCATTCTTTTCCTGTATCCCCCATCTGTTCTTTGAGTACACCAGGGGCTTGTCCAGCCCGATCATGTCCATGGAATCAAGCGCGCCGACTCCGTAGATGTTGTTGTTCTCATCCCAGTGCTCCCGTAAAAGATAGTCATAGATCTTAAGCTCATCTTCCATGATGCTAAACGGGATATTGCCCACAGGGGACTGGACAAGCGGATCGCCCAATCTGATGTCATGCAAAAATCTGTCCACATAGATGTCGCATGCAATATTCCACAGTTTCATGTTAAAGCTGGGTTTCTTGATCTTTTTACCAGCTTCATCGGTCTCTGTGTAGCCCGGCACCTTATCAAGATCATAATGCCCAAAGCAGTTATGAAGGATACAATGGGCTATAGCAAAAGCCCACTGCCTTGGCGAAAGGCTGACCTGCTTGTTTACCAGTATTGTCCCGTCCGCCTTAGAGCAGGCCGGTGTCTTTTTTCCAATCTCTCCTTTTCCGACGATCACCAGGTTGTAGCTCACAAGGTGGCAAAAGACATCATTGCTTAGGACGATATCAATTCCCTTTTTGAGCTGAACCAGGTTCGGGTCTTCTTTTTCCTTATGCTGTTTTCCCATCGTTCTTTTTCTCCTGTGCTACGAGCCTCGGAAGATCCCTGACGATCTCGATCATGAACCACTCCGGAAGCACCTTGCCGTCATCGGCAGAAACCACCATCTGTGCCAGTTCGTAGTTTGCCTTCGCAAGCTCTTTTAAAAGAGCTTTTGCCCTGTGTGCAAGGTACTGGGTCTGCCTGTCGATCTCGGACTTCTGCTGAGGCAGATCATGAAGCAGCCTTGCCCTGAAGGACTGTGCGAGGAAGTAGAGGACGTCTCTGTCCTCCGGCTTGTCGGGCCATCTTGCCTCGCCCTTGATGATGTCTTCAAGAAGGTACTTGTTGCTCAGCTGCTTTACGAATGCAGCAAACATTCCAGCGTGGCTTGCGGTGATGCTTCCGTATGCAAGCATTCTTATTGTCTCGATCGGGACCTCTTTTTCTCCGGCTCCGAATTCCTTAAGTGCGTCGCTCAGCATGTGCCATGACCTGGGTGTCGAGAAGGGCTCCTCTGTTTTGGGCGGTTCGGAAAAGAGATGATCCGGCCTCTGGTTTATATAGTCGGTAACCCAGCTGTGGATCCCGTTTCCATATGCCCATGTGAGCCAGCTCTTTACATCAGGCTTGAGCTGAACGTGAAACATTCTGTTGATAAGCGCGCTGGACATTGTCTTTACTATAGCTGAGTCCTGGGTTCTGTTTCCTGCTCCGATGACGACGCTGCCCTCGGGAAGGTGGTATTCTCCGATTCTCCTTTCATAGATAAGGCTATAGAAAGCCTTCTGAACTTCCTGGGAGCAGGCGTTAAGTTCATCAAGGAAAAGAACGTACGGCTCCTTTCTGGCGATCATCCTGGGCGGAAGGAATTCCGAGGTCTCGCCTCTTATCTGAGGGATTCCGATTATGTCCTCGGGCGCAAGCTGGCTTCCAAGAAGTGAAACACAGTCAAGTCCTACCTCGATTGCGAATTCCTCAACAAGCGCAGACTTGCCGATTCCGGGAGCACCCCAGATGAAGACTGGTCTGGAAGGCGCTATGTTAAGTAATATGTCCAGTAATTCCTCCTGATTTACTGTTATTGGTAAATTCATAAATCTTTATTTCTCCTATTATTTCTGTTTTATTAACGTATCATTATTAGTTACTTTTGTAGTTGTATACAGGCTTGAGTATCTTGGTAATTTCTACTGTATCCTCAACAGCCTTTCTGATATAGTTCAGATCTCTGTACGCAAAGGGTGCCTCGTCAAGAGTCTCCTTGCTGATGCAGCTGGTGTAGATGCCCTTCATGGATGCCTTGAACTCGGATACTGTGTGGCTTGCTGCTACTGTTTCTCTTGATGAGATCCTGCCGGCGCCATGGGGTGCTGAGCAGTTCCAGTCTGCGTTGCCCTTGCCTGTTCCAAGGATCACGCCATCTCTCATGTTGATCGGTATGATCACTTCCTCATTTTCTTTAGCGGAGATGGCGCCTTTTCTGAGCATTGCTGCTCCATCTGTCTGATCGATGAAATTGTGGATGCAGCTCTTTTCGTCTGTTACCTTCCATTTCATTCCCTTGCAGATTTCTCTGATTATGATCCTGCGGTTTAGTTCAGCATATTCCTGAACGATCTGAAGATCATGAAGATAATCTGAAAGAAGCTCATCTGTAAGGTACGTAAGTTCATAGGGAACATTTTCTTTTCCGTACTCCATCAGATACTTGTGGCCTTTGTCCATGTAGTACTCAGCGACTTCCTTGCCGAGGTGGCGACTGCCGCTGTGGACAATGAGATAACCTTCACCGTCATCGTCCTTGTCCAGCTCGATGAAGTGGTTTCCTCCGCCGAGGGTCCCCAGGCTGAGCATAGCCTTGTCATCTCTGATGTGCTTATAGCAGGTCAGCCTTCCGAGATCAAACTCTGATGCAACATTGTGCGCAGTGCTTCTGATCTTGAAACCAACGGGGACATTGTCTCTTATCACGGTGTCGAGCTTCTGGAAATCCTTTCTGATCTTTCCAATCTTTACCATGTTCATGCCACAGCCGATGTCGATCCCAATAAGTGCCGGGATGACTGCATCTGTCACTGTCATTGTGAGACCGATTGGACCGACCTTTCCGGGATGGACGTCGGGCATTACACGGATCCTGCTGCCCTTTACTGCTTCGATGTCAGTGATCATCTTTATCTGGGCGATGGCATACTGATCTACATTTCCTGCTGTTTCATCGCCGATGCACATGATCATGGCATCTGAGTATTTTCCTTTTATCGGTATCAAAATAAAACCTCCGTTGCAGGTGTCTGTGATTGTGTCCTGTTTGTTGGCACACAAAAAACACCTCTTGAATTCTCAGAGGCCTGAAGTGTTGTCCTTATACCGGTTTTACTTCTTACGCTTTTGGATTTTGCGATTTACGTTTCGCGTCTGGTGAAATAGGTTTAGAAATAAAGACGGCGGACAATCATGCCCCTGTTGTCTATTGTTGCTATGTTGTTAGTTTTCATCGTGCGTTTCATGATTGTCCTCCTTTCTTGAAATTCATTTTTGAATCATGAAAAAACTTTGTTTGTTGTTGCTGTATATCACACTAACATATATATCGGACATCAGATGTCCATGTCAACAGTTTTTTCAAAAGAGATTTTGAATAAGCAACTTCCTGTTCAGGAATTCAATCCTCCTCAGATTCCTCTTCATCCTCTGCCATGTTCGCCTCGTGAACGACTTGCATCCAGTGCGGAAGCTCCGATTCCGGTGCTTCTGCGCGCTCTTTTTCAAGTTCTTCTGCACTGATCCGCTCGTCCGCTTTTATGTATTCCTCTCTGTCCTGCATTGCCTTTTTTACAAGTTCTTTTTCCTCATCGGAAAGATTCAGCTTGTTGTAGTCCTTCACTACGCTGGGGTTGATACAGAATCGCAGAGGATTGTAAGTCTTGTAGATGTCACTGTAACCAAAGTCTCTGGCTGCCTCGTTGATCTGATCGACCAGCACGTTATCCAGTAGCAAAACAGGAATTGTCAGCTTGCGGTCCATCATGTAAAGCACAAGGCTGTAAACGAGAAAATCCCACTCATTTCTCTGATAATCGTTTGTGTACTTTCCCATGTAATCACGGCCATGTACGGTGTGTGTCTCGATCCTTCCGGCATGAGCTAAAATTCCCATCTCGCCGACTGCTTCTCTGAATGCGCCTTCAAAATCACCGATATAGGACTCTGCGAATCCGTGCAGTGTGCGTTTCTTTCCGGTGCTCGAAAGACGCTTGATAGCTCTTACTGCTTCGCTCTTTGTATAGTGAGCCGGTGACTTTATCATAGATTCAATAAAATCAGTGTCAAAAAAAGTGTCAAATAAATCAAACATTTTGCTACCTCCGTTTTTCTTTTTATCTGTCCTTTTGCTGTATTTTCTTTGTGACCTTATCTCACTATACAAAAAGGGATGGACATATAATGCCCACCCCAAAAGATTGATTTTCTTTGATTTTCTTGATTTTCTTTTTATAATTCACTTAGCCACCATGCTTTGGTTTTGTAGTCCAGAGAAAATGAATCTTCTACAAATTGCGGAATCATCAGCCTTTCTTCCTCTAGTATTTCAGGATTCTTTTCAATCTTCTCTCTTATAGATTCCGCCGCCTTGCTTTGGTCGTTAATCTCACAAACTTTTCCGTTTTCAAATACAAATTCAATCAGTGTTTTATAAGCGTACGGTCTCTGAAATCCCATATGTATGTAATAATTACGTAAAAAGTCCCGTCCCAGCAAAAGCCTGCCTGTGTAGGGGATATACATATTCAGATTCTTATATGTCCTGAATCCTCCCATATGCTTAGCCGGCTCCACCTCTATACCATTTAATGACGGATACTCATCATCGAAATTAAAAACATCAAGATTGTCCAGAACAAGTCCATCTTCTCTAATGTCATATTCACATACATAGCCTCTCCAGCAAGCTGTGTGAGGCGCATCTGTCCTGATGCCATAGTCATGAGGATCAAATCCAATGGGATCTGTCATCGCAACTATGTCGTATTCTTCTTTATCATACTTATAAATATCACTAATCTGAGCCGTCATAGTTTCAACTCCCTTCTTTATCAGTCACTCTTAAAAATCTATGCAGTTCAGAAATGACAAAATTTCCATAGCATGTGCTCTGGTGAACAGATATTTTACCTGCTCGCAGGAATGAATATACCATTCCGGAACATCATGGTCTTTTAACAGCTCAAGCATGCCCGGTTTCCATCCTCTTCTGTTTGCGCACCCTCTTCTTGTATAATCAGCAATTTCGTATGCGTTCTTCTCATCGATTCCTTTTTCCAGAAGAAACTCAAATAAGTCCTCTCTACTCGTTATTATTTCATCGATAGAGGCTACTCCGTTTTTTATCAGTTCCTCTGCATTGCCTTCCCAGGTGCCCGTACCGGTTTTAAGTCCGTAAGCTTTGATAAAGTCTGAACGGCTCTTAGCTTTTAGCGCCGATGTTATATCATTTGAAAAGTATTTTTCCTTAATCTCATCTTCATCATCAATTGCGATAAAGTTAAAATAAAAAATCTCATCGTCGTCCGTCGCATCGCTGCGCTCGAGGATTACGCCATAGGGCATATCTTCATCCTCTATGCGCTTAAACCCAAACTCATCTGCCCCCGAATAATCCTCGAAGTAATCCATCAGTTTTGAGTACAGGTTTGGCGAAACTGAAAATTCAAACACTGGTAATCTGTCACCATGAAATCCATAAATAAATATAGGGTACAATGCCGGAGATGTATTAACAGGACAGTTATGGGAAAAGCTCAGCAAATACGCTACTAATGATGCTCCTAATACTCCCTTGCAGCATACCTTGTCTGTTTGAGAAATCACTGCGTCCAGCGCCCGAGAAACTGTGAGATAGCCGGATGCTGCGCCCTGACGTTTTATTATATTTAGTTCTTCCTCCAGCGCTTTCTCTACTTCCGGCTTTCTGTCTGAAGGAATTTTGGAATCCAGCGCCTGGTAGCACTTCTCCCTTAATATCTCATCAGCATTCTCGATTGTTGGATATATCATACTCATATTTTTGCCTTTCTGTTAACAAAGAGAAATGAGCCACTAACCCCGTCTCCGTGGATCATTTCCTGCCAAAGACCTCATCGCAACACTTCACGTATTCCTTATATGCGTCTGTGTCGGCGAGCTCTGGGATTTTCTCGCATATGCTGCGGTAGTACCACTCCTGCTCGTTCTTGTCTTTCTGGTTAAAATCAAGCCACATGTCATCGCCTTTTTCCAAGTATGTTATGGCTGACCTTCTCATGTTTGAGAGCTTGTCCGACAGGCATATTATTTTTGCCTTCAGCGGAACGCTCTCCAGGTGAGCCAGGAAAGCTTCTTTTCTCATCTTCCAGGAATCGGCCGCCGGGATATCTCTCATTTTATCTTCGCTCTCATATGACACGAGCTCTGCTACTTCTGATCCGAAACGGCTCTCAATATCTGCCAGCTCATATGATGTATCTTCAACGACATCGTGGAGGATCGCAGCGATGATCGTGTTATCATCGTCCGTCATTGTCATGGCTATCAGGCCGGCTTCAACAACGTGAGTTATATACGGAATCTTTGTGCCTTTTCTATAGGCACCGTCATGCGCTATAGCCGCAAACTCTATTGCTTCTGCATATCTTTTCATATCCATTTTCCTGTCCTCCTTTATGTTTTATACTTTTCATACATTCCCTTAATATCTTCAGCGATCTTCTCCCTCACATACTGTGGTTCAAGGATCTCCACACTCGGACCATATTGAAGTGCCCAGCATCTCATGGCGTAAACATTGCATCTTACTTTTATCTTCAGTGTTTCGTCAGTGCTCTCAAGGATCTTGAAATCCTTTCCGAACCAGTCCACGAGAGTATCCATCATGCCAGGATCGGTCTTGATCGTAAAGTTCTCGCTCTCTCCGCAGAACATGTATATGTGCTCAGCCATGTGCTTGCTGAGATTGAGCTGCTCACCCAGGTCTTTGACTTCTTTTGAGGGCTTGACCTTATCCTCCAGGATGGAGACATTTGTCATTTTATCAATGCGATAATAGGAGACGTTATCGTACTTATCGATGTTCCCAAGCAGGTAATATAATCCGTTTGATGCCACCATCTGGTAGGGGTTCAGTATGTATTCTTTTCCCTGGTCATGCATCTTGAAGTCAGTGCCGTATTTGTTATACCTGAAGCGGATTTTCTTTTTACGGTCAATGGCATCGTTTATTTCGTTGACATTGTACATGACCTGCTTATTGTCTGTTCGCCTGATGGTCGGCGTAGGTTTGACATGTGATACCTTCATGTCAAAATAGATGTTTCCGAAACTCTCGAGTTTCTCGATCAGTCTTTTTGCGTCTGTGCCGGAAATGGATTTGGAAAAGAGAACCGAGTCTATCAGCATGCGCAGTTCAGCATCCTCAAATTCCCGGCTCATCAGATAATAGCCCTCGCCCTCCTCCATGGAAATTTCATAGCCCATGTCATTAAGCGAAAGTACGTTGGCCTTTACGGATCTGCGGTCAATCTTCTCAACACCGTAGTCGCTCTTCAGAATTTTGATTATGGCCTGCTGGGTTAATGGATGATCAGCGTCGGAATATCGCTTGAGTACGTCCAGGATGAGTATGTTGAGCATCTTTTTGGTTTCGGTACCGTATACTTCTATCATAAGCATGTTCCTCTATAAAAAAGACTTCCTTGTGACTCTACCATTTAAGTATATCACTTCATCGTCTTTTTTCTGACCACATTCTGAGCATAACAAAAGCGACATACATTTATTTGTACGTCGCCTTATTACTTTAGATATTATTGTTTTTTGAATCAGCGAGGACCGCATCAACCTACTATCAGTGTATCCATCATATACGCGAATGCATGTCCGAAGCCCTCAGCGGCTTCAATGCTGTAGTGCGCCGTTCCAACAATAGCGCCATATCCTGTGGGAACAACATATACCTTCTGGAGCTGGTCAGGCATAACCTCGCCACCAACGCAGGCTGATGCGTCGATTCTTGTGCAGGTGCCTGCATAGCTGAGGTCGCACGTATCTGTATAAAGCTCATATTCTTTTGAAAGCTCCTCGCTTATGGAAGCTGCTACTGCATCTGCGTTCTCTGCTACGTACTTAACCTCAAGATAATTCTCAGGGTTGTTGATATCGTCATAGATGCTGACAAAGCTCTCTTTATCCGCGCTGCTTTGGCGTGTCATAGACTCATAGTCATAATCGATCTCGAATCCACCTGCGTCGTTTACGGCATGCTCATATTTTACTGTTTCTTCCGTGCCTTCAAGCCAGACGGTGCCTTCAAAACGATCACCATCTTTCCTTGCAACTGCGGTGTTGCTTTCTGATTCTGATGCGCTCGAAGAATCAGATGAGCCGCCTAAGTAATCTCTGATGTTAAAGCTTTCATCATTTCTCTGCTCTTCATCAATTATCCCGGGAACCAGCTCTGTGGCATATACATCCCCGGTGTTCGGATCAACATAGTAGCGAATCTCAGCTCCGGTGTAAGATCTGAACAGTACAACTATCTCGCCTGCATCACTTGTGGATACATCAAAGTAAACAGTGTAATCCTCTGAGCCGAGCATGCTCTCTAAATCAGGGTTATTGGCGATGCAGTAGTTCTTCACTGCCTCAAGCGCCTGGTCCTGTGTGATCACATCTGCTACTGAATTATCGGCCTGTTCTGCTGATGCTGTTTCTTCTTTTGCAGCCTCCTGAACATTTTCGGCCGCAGTGACAGGCTCTTTCTCGACACCACTGGCAGTCTCTGTTTCTGAGCCGCATCCGGTCAGCGCAATGATCAAACCGCATGCAATCAAGATAAATTTCTTTTTCATAATCTTTTCTCCTCCACATGATTTACAACAGTACCTATTGTACTATTCTCTTAATCTTACGACTCTAAAAATTTCATTAACTTTAATTGAATATAAAAAGACACTTCTTAGAATCTATTCAAAAAAGTGTCTTATCAGTATTCGTTACCGGCTATTGCGGAATCATATATACAATTCTAAATCCCATTCCATTCTTTATGTATGGAAGCAGACTCAGGTCTTCATCAGCTATCCTGCCAACAACATTTACCCTTTCATCAGCGGGTCTTTTGCACCTACATATCTCGAGCTCGCCCTTATAACGAAGGTAACCGTCATTAGAAATGCAGATACTTCCCGCTTCGCATTCTATGGTGTTCTGAGGCGGGATTTCTTTTTCCTTAAACCATGCTCTGGACTCTGCCGATCTTATGATATAGCTGCTCGAATCCGGTCTGTCATGGTTTATTCTTCCGCTGATATCAGAAGCCAGGTTATCGAAACCATCATAAAACTTTGCATGAATCGGAATGATTCCGTCAGATATTGCCTTTAGTGCAGACCAGCTCTCATCCGTTATGTCCACATCTCCGACCAGAACCACATCGCTATCTGCATCATAGAGCTCAAGCATGTTCTCCATGAGTTTTTCTTTTTTATTTCTGTGGTCCTCAACAGTCGGAAGCCCCTCAAAGATCGGGCCCCTGAAGGTTTTATCACCCGGGACAAAGCTCTGAGTCTCAAAGCCAAAGTTTTTCAGCCTTGCATTGATCTCTTTTACCGAAGAAATCGACAAGCCCGTGTATGGCTTGGGATAGTAGTTGTGGCAGGCTGTAAACCGGCTCAGGTCTGCTCCCATCCTTTCCCATTTGCGGATGTCGGGAAAAGAAACTGTAGAAGCATTCCATACTATGTGAAAGCTCTTGGACAGCTCCACAATCTCCTGGTCAGAAAAGCCATAGTCGAGCCTGATCGATTCCACACCAAGCCCAATAAGATCTTCCATGCGGCTTACGCCAAGGCGCGCGGAAGTCTCGTTATCAACGTCCATCATAAGACTGATCCCGGCGTCTGCACATATTTTTAAAAGATGCAGGACATTTTCTTTATAATCCAAGTATTCTTCCTCCGGGATATGAAGAGACGTAAATCCATGGGTCACGCCGGCAGATTTTGCCTTGTTGATCACCTCTTCATTCTTTTCGATGCCGGAGGAGAGATAAATTGATATTCCTGTCTTCATCTCTTTTCCCTCAGTTATTCGTCTGATTCTTTTCGTTCTTTTCCAACTGATGCCTGCGTTTTTTGTAGTATGCTTCTATCTGAATCCACAAACGATGAAGCTGATTCTTATGCGTGCAAAGCTTTTCAGAGCAGTTAGCGCACTTCAGGTAATCATTGGTATTCTCAGAAAACCGCTCGGGATGTTTATAAAAAGTGATTTCCCAACGAATCAACAAAACCAGCGATATAGCCACTAACGACCACAAGTAACTGCGTCTCACAAAAAACAGAGGAGTGAACATCATTGCGTAATCCCAGTTATATATTCTGCAATTGCTGCAGCATTTGTTTTTCATGAACCAGGACTGGAACGGACAAAAGAAAAGAATGCATATTACATCACAGACTGAATACGCGCTGCACAAAAGGAGCATTATCCCATCGTCCAGAATGCCTGCCATATGAAGTGCTCCAAACAACATATTGAACGAGATCCACAGAAGCAAGACCAGGACTGTGCCATTATTGTCCTGAATAATGATGTCGGTTTTACCGGATTTTATGTAGTTACGAGCAAACTGCTTCTGGCATCCCGGGCTTTCCAATCTTGATGGAAAGAATCGACATATCATCTCAAGTACAAAGATCAGCCACACAGTACCAATTACCGCAGGAAATCTTTCAAGCATAGAAATAATTGTCAGCCCACCATTTAATCGGCCCAGAATATAGCAAATTAATAACACAATGAAAATAACCGAGCGATAAAACAACCTTATATAGTGTATAAGGCTTACCAACGTTATTTTACGCATAATAATTATGAAGACCTCTTTTTTATTTATTTCATCCGTCCTCGGCAGCTCCAAGCTCCACGCTCTATACCATCAGCTGGATTACCTCCTCACTCGTATTTGTCAACACTTTTTATCCTATTTGTATCGAACTTTTAGGAGAATCTAATACTTTTTAGAATAAAAGGTGCCTTTTCCTGAGCCATGTTTTACTATGTATCCTTCGTCTAAAAGCTTCTTCATCGCTGCTTCTACGGATTTTTCACTGATACTCGGGCATATATTTACTATCTCGCGCTTCGTAAATTTCCCAATTTTTGTGTCAATAGAAGCCTTTACTATGTCATAAGCCTTACTCTTTATCGTAATGACCTTCTTCTTTCCGGTCTCAGTTTCAGATACTACTGTAGTATCGCTAATGATGTTTACCCTGCTTTCAAATTCCCGATAACATGCAAGGATCACACCGAGCATATACTTAACAAAGATGGTCGGATCATCCTCTTCCTCATGCCAGCCCGCTGACGATGCCTCAAGGGCATCATAGTAAGCATCTTTGGTCTTTTCGATATGTTTTTCTATACTGATATACTTTCCTACAAAATATTCTGATTTATACAAAAGCAGAAGCGTTAGCAATCTGCTCATTCTCCCATTTAGCATATAATAGCACATGTGTATCTGCAATATATCGCACGTGTGCACAATTGTGTTTTATTTAAGAATTGATTTATTTAGTCTTACTCATCACAAAAAGACACTTCTTAGAATCTCTTCTAAAAAGTGCCTTTTAAAATTTTCATTTTCTTTTTGGGTAGTCAAGCCTTTTGGGGATATCTAGCTCAAAATCACTCTTCAAATCCCATCCTTTGAATCAGCTCCTCAGGGGAACATGCCGGTATAGGGCTATTCATGAAATCCTTATTATTGTTCAAATCATTATAATGAAATTGTTGAGATTCTAAAAGGCTTTGATGGCTAAGTGCCTAAAATGTGGAGAGCCTACCGGGTGTTCGGCCCAGTGGGCTTATTTCATTGCATACACAAAATTAATTTTATTGTTTTCCCCAAAATATATATAGCAGAAGAAACCTGCTATTACCTGTTATAACTTGTTATGTATATTTCTACCTGTTACCACTTGTTATTACCTGTTATATTGTAATTCCTTATCTTCCACATATAGCGGGATTTTATTTATTTTTTCCCCTTTTGCTATATCATTATATTTCTGTAAAAGGTCCTTGCATTCATTGATAATTTGTTTCCTGCTCATATTTTTAGGTCGCCATTCCTCTTCAACAATAAAATATTCTGCCATTCCTGTACTCTCCTTATTTCGAGATTTCTTTCTACAACCTACATTATTGTCTCACTCAGCCGGTCCTTATCGTCAACACACAAATCATTAGAATTATAAAAATGTCCATGATTTAGATAACTAGAAATTGGCCAATACTGCGAGCCACCATAACCAATGCTATCAAGGAACAGGTATAAGTCGCTATCATCAATCTCTTCTTCCTCATAGTCCAAATCAGAATCTAATTCATGATCCAAGTCACCATCCTGACATTTATCGTTTTTGTCTCTAATTATTTGTGGCGCTGCAAGTTCGTAAAACACAGTATTAAAAAGATCTGTTACCGCTTCCTTTTCCCCTTGTTGAGCGGCTCTTGTTAAATAATCCATTCCCTTACGCAAATCTTTTTCTAACATGACAAATTTATGATCAACAAAGAGTTCTGTATTTCTAAGATATAATTGTGCAATCATATAGCTGGCACGCGAATATCCTGCATTTGAAGCAGCTTTCAAATGCCTCAATACTATATCAACCGGGGATCCAGTTTCATTTCTACATACAAATTCAATATGCACACGACCTATCAAAGCCAGATTGAAATGACCTTTCCATATATTATCATCTGCATGTTTAAATACCAGGTTCAAACAGTCATCATACAATTTCTCATCGCCTGATAATTCTTTGCAGTACAGGTTATAAATCCCGTGAAAAACGATCAAATCAATACATGCGTCTTCTACAACATAATCTCCAGAGTTACGCCTCTGCAATACCCTTTTTATAACTTCATACATTTCCCCTTTTTCCTGGTCGCGTTTTGCATTGGAGGACATATGAGCAACATAGATTTTTCCAAGATCATCAGATTTTGCTGCTTCCGTGAAATGTTGATAGGCTTTCTTAAAATCTCGCTTAACATGCCCATATCCCCAGTAATAGTACTTTCCCAGCATAAAATCAACATGCCCATCATCTGGATCACACTTATTTAATAGTTCAAAAGCTTCGTCCAATTTACATCTCTTGAATAAATCTATAGCCTTATCATAATTCTTTCTACTCATAAAGAATCCTTTCCTTTACTATGCTCTAAGAAGGCCATCAAACTCGGGAAGAACGCCTAAAATGCTCTCAAGCAACTCCGCCCCTTTTTTGGAACACTGGTACTCAGAACAATATTTATAGTCACCGCTTTCTTCATAAATGGATTCAAAAACAATATCATCATCGTTATACTTGTCTGGATTCTCAGCTATATCTATTATTTTTGAAAACTTAGATTCATAAGATTCATCATCAGCATTTAGTTTTAACATTAAATTATGCAAGGCGTTGCCTATTGCGAAATACCTCATGCTCTGTGCGCCATCCTTAAGTATATCTATTTGGGTTTTCAGCAATTCAGCTTCCCCCGCATCTTCAGGCACATCATAGTTCTTCTTTTCAGCATCACTTTCGTATGCAGAGTACTTTTGATCATTTGCATTACCCTCAGTCCAAAGCAGTGCGCGTTATTTTGTATATATTATATCATAAATAAGCATTTCAACATTCCGGTTTTCGTTTGTGTTTTCTTTTGAAATGAGGGTGGAACAAGTCCACCCTCTCGAACAATGATACAGGCTTATTAGGAGGTCACCTGTATCAAAGATTCTTTTAATCTTGTAGTCTGGAAATCAGTTTCTAACATTTCTATCAAGAAAAAAAAGCACAAGAATAGCATTGATGGCGGATGAATTTGGATTGGACATGATTGCGGATTTATTTGCCAAGCGAATGACAATTAAAAAAATACAGGATTATAATAAATGATTTTGCACTTGCCGAGTGGGAATCTCTTCTATCCATCCTCTTGAGATATTCTGATAACATAACCTTTGTCAGCCCTAAAGATCATCTACAAGAAATCCTTGATAAGCTAAATAATAATACCTTAGACAAATAAAGCCGGGAGTATATTCTCCCAGCTTTGTTTATGTGTGTACCATTATTTTTTCTTTTCCTCATCAAAATGACAGCGATAGTGTTTGCTTCCATCAATATGAATAATAGGCTCCTCATTTATCCCCAACATAGCAGCAATAAACTGAACCATCTCTACATCTATGTATGGACTCATATAAACTATAGGCTTACCTTTATTCGATCTCTCCACTCTTCCACGAGGATAATAAT
>JAEEGF012007090.1_pt1 | contig 29131 bp, 23 predicted proteins | sample 9134171 | NCBI WGS metagenome assembly JAEEGF01 (sample SAMN16246542, study PRJNA631951) | gut metagenome | biome: gut microbiome; feature: rumen; material: AP-attached | host: Bos | place: Iran: Karaj | collected 2018-10 | reverse complement strand
CTCGATGATGTCGGCAGCATCGCCCTCGATATGCTTCTGTTCGCAGAGCAGGGCCTGTGGCTCATAGCCAGCCTGTAGCGCCACACGGATCACCTTCGGACTTTCTGCGATGAAAAGGCCTTGTTCTATATTCAGACGGTTGCGAAGCTGGGCCTCGGTCATTGAGGCAAACAGAGCGATGCGCTCGTCTTGTAGCGATGAAATCTCGTATATCATTTCGTATAGAAGTCAATTAGTCGGACGAGCGCCTCCTGGCAGACCACACAGAACTCAGGCTCCTCGTTGGTGCGCATACGGCAGTTCTCGCAACCACGCCAGACGCCTTTCTCCAGATAGCCGCCACCCTCAATGAGTCCGGCCTTTCCTTCCTTGATCAGATGTTCCCACTTGACGTAAGCCGTAGCCTGGGTGGTCAGGTTGGGTTCCCAGGGTTCTGTTTCAGGGAAGTAAATCGGATCGTCGCTGCCGTAGTCGTATTCATCGCCCAATCCACCGAAGGAATGGCCGAATTCGTGCACGACGACAGGCAAGAAATGCTTACCACCCGTATAACTGAGATTATAGGAATTGTAGATGCCGCCTCCGCCATAGTGCTCGGTATTCACCAGGATGATGATATGCTCGTAGGGCGTACCTGCCAACAGATCGTGTAGCCGTTTCAGGTGCAACGTCGTCAGATAGCGGTCGCTATAGAAGGTGTCGAAGTGGGAACCGAGGGCCGTGTTCTTCCAGATACCCTTCGAGGGCTCGCTGGTGCCTGATTCTACAGATACGGATTTCACGGCGATGATATTAAAACGGTCCTGCATCGATTTGAACGGCTCGTGGTTGAAGAGGGAGCCGATGGCCTTCTGGCAGTCGTCGAGGTAACGGTCCATTTCATCGGCCGTATAGCCTTCCGCCACAAAGGCTATATGGATGCACCGGGAGGTGTCGGCGGCCTGATGCAGCACGTTGTAGGGCGTGATACTGCGCTCACCAGCCTTACGGATCAGAATGTCCTTGGGGTCGACGATATGCGTCAATGAGTTAATCACCTCATCGTGGTAATCGAACAGTTCTACCTTGATCTCCACGGAGTCTTTCGGGAAGGGTACAAGGAACACGTTCTCAAAGGATTTCTGCACATGCTTGGCCTCATCTGTGGCGAGCCATTCCTGAAAGAGGGTGGAGAAGGAGTGCCGATAAATGAGCATTCCATCGGCTTTTGAACGCATGGTGATCTGCCCGTTGCCTTTCAGGGGCAGTTCTGCCAGATGGTCTCTGCGACCATACCATTGGGGGAGGCTGACGAGTTCGTCAACATATATCTGATGGAGACAGTTGTCGCCAGCAAAGGTATAGTCGAGCCGCAGGGTGCGATCCTCGAAGTAATCTTCAAACCTTTGAGCATCGGAAGAAAGGAACGTACTTAGCGTTAATCCGATGATTATCAAATACTTTCTCATAATTCATTCAATAAGTTCTTGACATAATCACGCCCCCAGTCACGAAGGTGATGACGTTGGTTGTCATACTGCAACAGGTCGAGGTCGATGGCCACTATGCCGTCTTCGTTGCGGGTACGACCTATACGCTTTTCCGTCTCTTTCAGAACCTCAAACAACAGCCCCTCGCCAAAGGCGGTGGTGCCCTTGCAGAGCTGGTTCAGATAGGGTTCATTTCGGGACGTGTTAACGGGCTCCGTCCAGATGGCGGAAGTAAAATGTACCTCCGACATCAATTGGGTTAATTGTTCTCTGGCCTTTGCCAGGTTAGCCTCTTGGTTCTCGTTCGACGCGAGAGAGATTATCACTTCGTGCACCTTCATACTTTCACGTTTTGGGTGCAAAGGTAACAAATAATCTTGAAACCTACAAGTTTAAAGTCGATTCTTCTCATCATTTCCTGCACCAGTACCCTTATACTTCGAGCCGCTGGCATTGAAATTATAACTGAGGGAGAGGCCTATCTGCTGTGTATAACTGTAGTCGTCCTGGGCTGTTGAGCCGATTTCGTAATAGGTCGTCACTTTATTTTTGCAAGTGCGGAGAATATCGTTGGCATAGAGTGAGGCCGTCAGACGTTCTTCCAAAAAGGATTTCTGCATGCGGGCACCCAGGTTAAAGTTGCTGCCGCGATACGTAAATCCCCAATGGTTGCTGCCTGTATAGTTGGCTTGTATTACGGCTTTCGTCGTGGAATTGATGATGAACCAACTCTGCAGATTGAAGCTGAATTCAGGCTTGTTCAGTTTCATCGGTACGCCGTAGGCTTCGGCATCAAACTTCTGCTGATAGTAGTGCAGCGTGAGGGTGGGCTGCCAGAAACCGAACTTAGGAGAGGCCACGATGGTGGCATATACACGATCCTGATGGTCGAAGTTGGCGGGCTGATAGATGCCTATCTCCTGAACCTCGTCATAGACATTGACTACATGGGTGAAGAAGTCGTTCTCGCGAGTGAAGCCTGTAGAGAAGTTCAGCCATGAATAGGTGAGGTTGAAGTCTATGCTCTGACGTATGGATGGGCGCAACAGCGGATTACCTCCCTCATAGACGATACGGCTGTCGTAATACACCGCAGAGCTCAACAGTCCGTAGGGTGGGCGAGTAATACGCTTGCTGTAGCTCAGTTGTGCGCCCCATTTTCCTTTCTGCCAGGCTGCCGAGAAGTTGGGGAACCAGTCGTTGTAGGTGCGGCTGGGTTCTGACTGCCAGACGCCAAACGACGTGTAATCAGCAGCAACATGCTCATAGCGCAGGCCGACATTGAAGTTGACGGTTGATTGTTTACAGTTTAAAGATAGTTGGTATTCTGCAAAGCCGGCAATATTCTTTTCCTTCATCTCATTGTCTGCTGCTGGGATGATGTTCTCCTGATTGTAGTTGTTACCGTGACTCTTGGTAGATGTCGCCTCTGACCCAAAACTCAGTTCGCCCTTCCAGATGGGATAAGTCAGTATCAGTTTACCTGCTGCCATCGTTCTTTTTTCCTGGTTGACGGTCGTGATGGTGCGATCACCGAGTTCATGGCTATACTCCTGTCCATTCATCCGGTCCTCCGATTCACGTCGCAGCAAGGTGGCATTCAGGTCGATGCCTAATTTCCCTACCTTTCCTATATAATAGGTGTTCAGTTCCCATACAGGTTTATCCTGCTCCTCAGCTTGCGAGATGAGACGGATGTCGCCGTAATAGTCCCCATTCTTCTGATAGTTCTGCATCATGTCTGAGTCGAAATGCTGATGAAGCCGTTTCTGTGACGAGAAACTCAGTCCTACGGAATGATCTTCGTTGAAATCGTAGTTCAGGCCGGCTCTGTAAAGCAACTCCGTCCAGCGGCTTCTTACGGGTGTCTCTGCATGGACATTAAACAGGTCGCGACTGATGTGCAGCTCTTGCTCAAAGTTCTGGTCATTGCTATAGTGGCCCCAGTCGAACGCTACGTTGGCAAACGCCTCCAAGCCACCTGTACGATATTTCAGCGTCAGGTCGTCGTAGTTGTTCCATCGGTTGTTTCGCCAGGTCTCGCTTGTTACCATCATACTCAGTCCGTCGCCCTGAGGCTTCAGCGTCTTGATGAGGATGACGGCATTCACTTCGGCATTGTATTTGGCACCTGGGACGGTGATGACGTCGACACTCTTGATGTCGGAAGACTTCAGTTGCTTCAAATCGCCCATATCGCGTACCTTTTTATTGTTGATATAGATCTCCGGCTCGCCCTTGGCCAGCACTTCGAACTTACCGTCTTTGCCCTGAATGAGCGGAATCATCGACAACAGGTCATCGGCATTGCCGATATCGTGGAGCAGCGAGTGCTGCACGTCGACCGTCATACCACCTGACGTCATCTTGTACTGCGGAATCTCGCCTTTCACCTCAACGCCTTTCACCATATAGGTCTCTGGTAAGAGGGTGATGGTGCCGATGTTGCCCACGCTGACGTTTCGTTCCACCGTCTTGTAACCTACATACGACGCTTTCAGAGTGATGCGTTTCTCCTTGCAGGGGATGACGAAGTCGCCGTTCTCGTTAGTCACACCGCCGTTGATAAATCCCTCATGGAGCAGGGAAATGTTGGCAAACTCGATAGGGCTGCCACTTTCGTCTACTACACGGCCAATCACTTTGGTATCCTCTTTTTGGGTACACTCGATAAAGATGTTGGCATCGTCATAGGTCACCCGCATCGGATAGAACCCGATGACCTCACGGATGGCCTCCTGAATGGGCAGGTCGCTGAAATGGCTTGTGACGGTGAAATCCTCCAGTTCGTCATAGATGAAGTAAATGGTTTTGTCGCTGGTGGCGGCATTCAGGTCTTCAAGCACTTTCGACAGCGACTCGTTCTGATAGTCACGGCTCAGCCTCTGGGCTTGGGCACACAAAGTAAGTGTACACAGCAATACTGTGAAGATATATTGTTTCATTTCTGTGTCGGCTAAGGTTATTCTACAATCAGTTTCTGGTTCTCTCGAGTGATGTGGAAGCGTTCAAACTTATTGAACAGGTCGATGATATCGTCCAGTTTCAGTAGTTTGTCCCAAGTGAAGTAGAGACGTATGTGCTTTGTATCCTCCTGCTTGTAGACAGTCTCCACCTGATAGAACTTGGCTATGTCGTTTAGGATGGTTGCCAATTCCGTATCTTCATACACCACCGTCTTAAGCTCGGTACTGTTGTTGTCTGCTGGCTGAGTCTTGGTGGCTGGGCGTTGAGCGCTGTCTGTGATTACAGTCTGTGGTTCCTGCGCCTTTTGTGAGCTGCCGCCGATGAAATGGATGGCGGCATAGGTAATGCCTGAGAGCATCAGCACACCCACAAAGATGGCCGCAACCTTCATCAGCGAGAACTTTTCACGCCTCGTTTTCCGTCTTTCGCTTACGAATCTCTCCCATGCTTCGTTGGCATCTGGCACGTTGATATGGGCCTCTTCCAGCATCTGGTCGAGTTGCTCGTCTGTATAATCTTCAGGATGTAGCAGCATTCTGATCTGTTCGTCTTTCTTCATAAATCTTTGCTTTTAAATGTTGAACGTAATTTCCTCAGTCCCTGAACGATATGCTTGTTCACGGCCGATAGGCTGATGCCCAGTTCACTGGAGATTTCCTTGTATGACTGATCCTCGTCGAAGTGCATCTTGATGATGCGGCTGGTCTGAGGCGGGAGCCTTTCATCCACATAGCGATGGATGGCCTCAATCAGCTCGTCGTCGTTATCGGAATCTGTCGGAACCTCTGGCGTCGTGATTACCTTGCGATGTTCAAGGATGTTGAGGCAGCGGTTACGGATACATGTCAGCAGAAAGGTTCGCGTCGACTCCTCGCGTAGTGGGGTGGTACCTGCCCACAGCTTGGCGAAGACATCCTGTACGGCATCCTTCGCCTCGTCTTCATCGCCCAGCAGGATGTAGGCTGCCTGATACATCCTGCCGTACTCCGAAAGGAAGAGCTCCTTGAACTGTTGTTCTCGCTGTGCGAGCGACGTTACGTCGATGACTCTTGCTGACATTTTTTCGTTGCTGTTTTTACTATATATACAGATAAGTAGACGGAATCATTACCCCCTATAGGAGATTTTTGCGCACAAAGATACGAAAAATCTATGAATAATGTGTCATAGCGGTCGGATTATCTCGCGTTAAACTTGACTAAAGGCTTGTGTATGTCGGAGAATCTTTGTAATTTTGCAGCAAAGTAGGCAGAATTGCGTAATGCGGAGTTGACAAAATGAAAGAAAATACGTTATTTTTGTGAATTTCTGCTCAAATATTTGGCCGAATGAAAATAAAAGTGTAATTTCGCAGCGTTTTTCGAAAACATTCATTATAAACATTCAAAATAAACAACCAAATGAAGAAGTACAACTTTAATGCTGGTCCCTCGATGCTTCCCCGTGAGGTCATCGAAGCCACCGCTCAACAGTGTCTTGATTTCAATGGCTCGGGTCTCTCTCTGATGGAGATCAGCCACCGTGCAAAGGATTTCCAGCCCGTCGTAGACGAGGCCGTGGCTCTGACGAAGGAGCTGCTCGACGTGCCCGAGGGCTACTCTGTGATCTTCCTCGGCGGTGGTGCAAGCCTTGAGTTCTGCATGATTCCTTTTAATTTCCTGATCAAGAAGGCTGCCTACCTGAATACTGGTGTATGGGCCAAGAAGGCCATGAAGGAAGCAAAGCTCTTCGGTGAGGTCGTAGAGGTGGCTTCTTCTGCAGATGCCAACTACACCTTCATCCCCAAGGACTGGACCGTTCCCGCTGATGCCGACTATCTGCACATCACGACCAACAACACCATCTATGGTACTGAGATCCGCAAGGACCTCGACGTGCCTGTGCCCCTGATTGCCGATATGTCGTCAGACTTCATGAGCCGTCCCGTTGACGTCAGCAAGTATGATACCATCTATGCCGGTGCCCAGAAGAACCTGTCGATGGCCGGTGTGACCATCATCATCCTGAAGGACGAGAAGCTGGGCAAGGCTCCACGTGAGATTCCCACGATGCTCGACTATCGCACTCACGTCGACAAGGGCTCTATGTTCAATACTCCTCCTGTGGTGCCCATCTATTGCGCCCTTGAGAACCTCCGCTGGATCAAGCGTCAGGGTGGTGTTGAGGCTATGGACAAGCTGGCCAAGCAGCGTGCAGAGATCGTCTATGGCGAGATCGACCGCAACAAGATGTTCGTTGGAACTGCCAAGGAAGAGGACCGCTCGCTGATGAACCTCTGCTTCGTGATGGCCGACGAGTATAAGGAGCTGGAGAAGGAATTCCTCGACTTCGCCGTATCGAAGGGTATGGTTGGTGTGAAGGGTCACCGTTCAGTTGGTGGTTTCCGTGCTTCTTGCTACAACGCCCAGACCATCGAAGGCTGCAACGCCCTCGTCGCCTGCATGAAGGAATTTGAGAGTAAACATTAAGATTAAGGAATGGAAAGGAAGTTAACTTTAACTTCAAAAATAAAAAAATGAAAGTATTAGTTGCAACAGAGAAGCCTTTCGCAGCAGCCGCTGTGAATGGAATCAAGGCAGAGATTGAAGCAGCAGGCAATGAGCTGGTGCTGCTGGAGAAATACACAGAGAAGGCTCAGCTGCTGGACGCTGTGAAGGATGCCGACGCACTCATTATCCGTTCGGATAAGGTGGACGCTGAGGTGCTGGATGCTGCCAAGCAGTTGAAGATCGTGGTTCGTGCCGGTGCTGGTTATGATAACATCGACCTTGCCGCTGCCACAGCCCACAACGTGGTGGCAGAGAACACCCCAGGCCAGAACTCTAACGCTGTGGCCGAGCTCGTCTTCGGTCTGCTGGTGATGGCTGTTCGTGGATTCTACAACGGCAAGAGCGGTTCTGAGCTGCTGGGCAAGAAGCTGGGTATCCTTGCTTTCGGTAACGTGGGTCGCAACGTGGCTCGCATCGCCAAGGGCTTCGGCATGGAGGTCTATGCCTTCGACGCCTACTGTCCTGCAGAGGTTATCGAGGCTGCTGGTGTTCACGCTGTCGCCAACCAGGACGCCCTCTTTGAGCAGTGCGACGTGGTGTCACTCCACATCCCCGCTACGCCTGAGACCAAGCAGAGCATCAACGCTGCCCTCGTCGGTAAGATGAAGAAAGGTGGTGTGCTGGTGAACACAGCCCGCAAGGAGGTGATCAACGAGCCTGAGCTGATCAAGCTGATGCAGGAGCGTGAGGACCTGAAGTTCGTCACAGACATTATGCCCGATGCCAACGACGAGTTCGCAAAGTTCGAGGGCCGTTACTTCTCAACCCCGAAGAAGATGGGTGCCCAGACAGCCGAGGCCAATATCAACGCCGGTATCGCTGCTGCCAAGCAGATCAACGCCTTCTTCAAGGACGGTGACACCAAGTTCCAGGTGAACAAGTAATTTGAATTGGTTAAATAAAAATTTGATCCCCCTCCAAGCGGAAGGGGATCACTTTTTTATTTAATAATAATCTTTTTGCCGTTTTGGATGTAGATGCCTTTCTGTGGGCTCACGATTCGCTGGCCTGAGAGGTTGTAGATGGCTGCGTCTTGGCATCCAGCCTTGAAGACTGCGGAAGAGATGCCGGTATTTGTCTTCAATACCACCTTCTTCACAACGATGCCATGGCCTTGAAACAACAAGCCTTTCTTCTTCATATTATTAAAGGTGCTTGCGTCGAACGAAAACGTGGTCGTATGCTCCGTGCCAGAGCCAGTGCCATAGACGTCAGCAGGCACAAAGTCAGCATGATAAGTATTACCTTCCGCCATCACGTCGATCTTCGTGCTCCAGTCGTTATACCAAAACTGCATCATGCCGTATTGGTCATCTTCTTTTTCATACTGGTCGTACTGTTGTACATAAGTGATATCGACAGTTGCCGTGTTGTCCAGGTTGGTGAAGAGGTCAGCAGTGAGATTGATGGCAGTACCCCATTCCAGCAGCTGCTCACCCTCAAAGACCACGCCATCACCAGTCTCAGCCGTAGGATATTCGCCCTCATAGTTGGCGCCATGATAGGCTTTTGTAATGGTCTCAGCCAGGTCGGGCTGGTTAAAGACAAGCTGCGAGCGGGCTTTGCCGTCGGAGAGGCCCATCCAATAGAACGTGGCGATATTGTACTTCTTGCCCAACTTGACGAAGTACTCACAGAAAGCAATCATCGTCTCACGACGGTCTATGTAGTCGGAACCGTTGTCAACGTTGCTCGTACCCCATTCGCCGATAATCACAGGCACATTCAAACGGTCGATGAGTTTCTCCTTGAGATTGTTGAACGTCCAGTCGAGACCACTCTTGGCCGAAGAGATGCCACTGGTGATACTCGGATAGCTGTGTACCTCTACGATGAGATGATTCTTTGCTACGTCCGTTGGCAACACGAGTTGCTCCAAAGGCTCCTGCGGATGGGTATTGTTACCCCAGGCACCACCGCTTGTGGCAGCATAGGTGTTCACGATGAGGTTACGCGTCGTATTGTTGCCACCAGTACCACGGACGGCGCTCACAAAGCTCTGAGCATAGCTGTTGATGGTCTCAAGTGACTTCTTGGCGTAGGCGGCATCATAGTTCTTTCCGTCCGCATACCAAGTGGGGTAGTTCCAGCAGCTGTTGGCGTCGAGCATCTCGTTGTAGCCTTCAAAGAGCAACGTCTGACCGTAGTCCTTAAAAGTCTCGGCAATCTGTTTCCAGAGACCTACATATTTCTCCTTGTTGGTGGTGTAGTTGTCGGCATCAGCCTTGATCCAGTGATAGCCTGTCAGCTTTCCGCTGGCATCCTTGCTGTCGGCACCTGTGTCGTGGTGGACGTTCAGAATACAGTAGAGCCCCTCGCTGATCACGTAGTCTACAACTTCCTTTACGCGCTTCATCCATTCCTCGCTAACGTTGCCGTCTTTGTCCATATGGTTGTACCAAGTCACAGGTACGCGAATAGCCGTAAAGCCAGCCTTCTTCATCATCTGGATGAACTCTTGGGTGGCAAACGGCTGCCCCCAGCATGTCTCAGACTCCAGACCCTGCTGTCCCCAGTAGGCGTCATTGGTGATGTCGCTTACGGTCTGGTTGTTGGCGTCAAGCGTGTTGCCGAGGTTCCAGCCCACACCCATGTTTTTCACTGCGTCGGTAGCCGACTCAAAGTTTTCTGCCTTTGCCGTGCTGCCAATTGTCAGCAGCAGCGCAAAAATGATAGTTAGTCTTTTCTTCATTTTTTTATTAATTAGAGTTATTATTTTGTTCGTTTCAGCGTATATTTCGTGTCTTTGTCGGAGACGCCGCTGAGGGTCTGGCCGTCGGCGCTAAGCGTAAGGGTGTCACGATCCTTACCATCGATGAGAATCACCTTGTTGCCCTGTATCTCGTATTTAGCCTTCTGAAGTTCTGGTGCCGACGAGACATACATCTTGAGGGCCTTACGCTTGAGCCACCCGATATCAAACTTCTCCAGGGCGGCCTTTCTTCTTCTCCGTCTCTGCGATGACCTTCTTCCTGGCTTCGGCTATCTCCTTGTCGATATCTATCTGCCCTGAGAACATCGAGGCCATGATATTCGGATGGTGATACACTCTGCCTGTCAGGCTGGTCTGCGCCATGGCGTTCATGGTAGCCATCATGGCAGCTATGGCCAGAAACAGAATCTTCTTCATCGTCATTCTTTATTAATTATTCCTCCATCTTCCAGAGTTCGTTGAGTTTCTTCTGGATAGCTGGTGCCAGGGCGGGAATCTTGTGGGCATGCTCAAACTGGAGGATGTTCTGATAAGTCATCTTCATCTTGTTCTCCTTTTTCAGCTGCTTCAGTTCGTCCTTATCGACATAGGCACGATCGGTGGTAAACACCTGTACGCAGTGCACTTTGTGAACACTCTCGCCCTTTTTGTTGTCCTCGTCGTAACTGGTCATCCACTGCGACATCATAAAGTCCTCGGGAGTGCATCTGCCGTCATCATCGATCCTGTATAGTTCGAAGTCAGCATCCTCTCTGTTCCTCTCCTTTGCATCTTTGGCTTCGCGCTTCTTCAGCTTCTTGTCCTTGCCTTGGGCTTCCAGCCTGTGTGCCGATGCCTTACCACTGTCATAGGAGAAACGACGCTGGCCGGCTTCCTTATTGTCGACGATGTATCCGATGGTGCCCTTGAAGTCGCTGATGCACTTCCTGCCATTTCCCTCGTCGGTGATCTTTACTTGGATGTCCTTGTATCTCTCCTTGATTCTCTCCTCCAACGGTTTCATTTTAATCTGGCTGTGCTTGTCGACTATGTTTCCAGCCAAAGCACTAAAGGCTGTTTTAAGGATAGCATATTTTGCTTTCGCTGTGTGGGTAGTACTGGTCTTGAGTTTCTTCGTCACACGGTCGTAGATATTGTCGGTGAAGCCAACGCGATAGTACATGACGCCATCCTCGTCATTGTAGAAATAGACACGGTAATAGGTTTGCACATACACCAGGGGTTTCTTCTTCACGACGATCTCCGGCAGTCCGAAGTCGGCATCCTCCAGCGTGATGGTGCCGCTCTTGCCGTTCACCTTATAGAGCTTTGGCTTGTAGGCCACGTGGCTCACGGAGATGGTGTCGGCTCCCTTCACGTCTTCAATCACACCGTTGATATCCGTCACACCGATATATCTGGCGTCGGTCGTCAACACCGACACATAGGGCACGGGCTGTCCGTCTTTGTCTATCGTACGAATTCTCTGCGCCTCAGCGCTCATGGTAGCCATCAAGGCTGCTACGGCCATCAGGATGATTTTCTTCATTTTTCGATTCATCTTCATTTCAGACTGCAAAATTATGAAGAATATTTGGTAATTCCAAATAATCTGCGTAATTTTGCACCACAATTCCAGAATCAATAGTAAACATCAACAAATATGGCAATCATCAAACCGTTTAAAGGTATTCGTCCACCGAAGGAACTGGTGGAGCAGGTAGAGAGCCGCCCCTACGACGTGCTTGACTCAGAAGAGGCGAGGGCAGAGGCAGGCGACAACGAGAAGAGTCTGTATCACATCATCAAGCCGGAAATCGACTTCCCCATAGGTACGTCGGAGTACGATCCCCGGGTGTATGAGAAAGCCGCTGAGAACTTCCAGAAGTTCCAGGACAAGGGCTGGTTGGTGCAGGACACACGCGAACATTATTATATTTATGCCCAGACGATGAACGGACGGACACAGTACGGTCTTGTGGTCTGTGCCCACACCGACGACTATATGGCCGGCCGTATCAAGAAGCATGAGCTGACGCGTCGCGACAAGGAGGAAGACCGCATGAAGCACGTCCGTGTGAACAATGCGAACATCGAACCTGTGTTCTTCGCCTATCCGGACAATGCCGTGCTCAACGAGATTCTGATGCGCTATGCCGCAACTGAGCCTGAGTACGACTTCATCGCGCCTATCGACGGCTTCCGCCATCAGTTTTGGGTGATCAACGACGACAAGGACATGCAGACCATCACCGACGAGTTTGCCAAGATGCCCTCGCTCTATATCGCCGACGGACATCATAGAAGTGCCGCTGCTGCCCTTGTGGGGGCAGAGAAACAGAAGCAGAACCCCAACCACAACGGCACTGAGGAGTATAATTTCTTCATGGCCGTGTGCTTCCAGGCCTCACAGCTCACCATCCTCGACTATAATCGTGTGGTGAAGGATTTGAATGGCATGTCGTCTGAGGAGTTCCTTGCTGCGCTGCAGGTGAACTTTATCGTGGAGGACAAGGGTACGGAGATCTACAAGCCTCAGCAGCTGCATGAGTTCTCGCTGTATTTAGACGAGCACTGGTATAGCCTGAAGGCAAAGGAAGGTACTTATGATAATAATGATCCCATCGGTGTGCTTGACGTGGACATTTCCTCTCGTCTGATTCTTGACGAGATCCTGAACATCGGCGACCTCAGAAGTTCTCAACGCATTGACTTTGTCGGAGGACTGCGTGGTCTGAAAGAGCTGAAACGTCGTGTGGACTCTGGCGAGATGCGTGCTGCCCTGGCACTCTATCCCGTCTCCATGCAGCAGATCATGGACATCGCCGACAGCGGCAAGATCATGCCACCGAAGGCTACATGGTTTGAGCCGAAGCTGCGCTCAGGACTTGTGATCCACAAACTGAGCTAAGGGTGGAACTCGAAGTGCTGGTAATCCTTCATGGTGCGCCAGGAGCCGCCCCAAGTAAAGCCGTTCTGCAGGAATAGTTTATAGCAGAGATCGTTTTTATCTATCTTATATTGGAAGTCTTTCTTCCGATCACAGTAGGGCTTGCCTGTGGCAGGCTCTACTATTTCTTTGCCGTCCTTGCCAGTCCTGATATAGGGGTTATAGAGCGGATTAATATCAACGGCGAGACCTCTGGCGTGGTATGACAAATGCTGGCGGCCAGAGACAGTACGGAAGCAGAAGCAGCTGGTGTTGTTGTCGCGCATCTGCCGTTCGTCGGCAGCATCATACTCGTCTGCCAGGCGAATCCGCTGGATAGGGTAGTGCTGGCGATAGAGTTCCATGAAGATGCGGATGAGCTTCTGGGCGATGAGACGGTTGCAGACCATCTCACCATGATGCGTCTTCCCGTCGTAGTCCCAGTGCATCAGCCGCAGATAACGCAGGTCGCTGCGATGAATGACATCATTGGGCTGATACGTCTTCCCCTGCATCTTCTGCCAGATGCTGTCAGGAATCTCGTTGATGGAGAACCCTGCAGAAAAATCCTGGCTCTGCGCGGGATGGATGCCGCAGAGCCAGAAAAGAATCATAGTCAGTAGTGCTGTTCTCATCAGCGTATCACCTTCTTGTCGCCTTGGATATAGACCCCTTTCTGAGTCAGTTCGCCAGCCACTTTGACCCCTCCAAGGGTATAGGTGTCGGCATCCTTCACGTCGGCAGAAACAGAACGCACACCCAGGGTGCCGGCGAGCTCTTTCTTCGCACGCTCAAACTGCTTCAGGAACTCATCGCTGTTGTGCAGACGGGCATAGACGGCAGAGCCGACGAGACGTCCGGCCTCGACATCGGTCTGCCAGTGATAGCCTGTGATGACGCGGCCTGAACCATACTGATAGGCACGGGCCAGCAAGGATTCCTCTGCATCGGGATTGAGCTCAGACAGGACCAAGGCGTACATCCAGCCTGTAGAGGCGTCGCCAGAGGGATAGGAGCCTGTATTCTTCTCGATATTCTCAGCAGGAGGATAGGCTGTAGCCTCGTTCAGCTGCTTGAAAGGACGCGAACGCTTGTAGTAGTTCTTACAGCTGAGGGTAGCACCGTCGCCGAGGGTATACATGCTCTCACAGAGCTTATATGTCTCAGGCGTTGCCGTCGCAGAGAGTGTCCTGCCGAAGGCATTGGAGTAGATCTTCAGGAAATAGTCCAGTTCGTTGTTCACGTCGTCGATAGCTATCTGACCCTCATCCGTCGGTCGGATGGCCTTGCCTTCAATGAACTTGTTCATGTCCGTAGTACCGAGGGCAGAGACCGTATCAGGAGGAGCCGGCAGGTATTTGACGGCATCAGGCAGCTGATCGTTGGTGAAGTACTGGTTGGTATCCTGCGTCAGCCCAGGACTAACATAGGCCGTACCAGACACTTTGGCATATTCCGCCTTGGCAGAGTTGATCATCGCATTGACACCCGTGTGGTCGTGCAGACGGACCATCAGGGCACTGGCCAGCAGACGGCCTGCCTGGACATCGCTGTCCCAATGGTAGCCAGACACCATCGACGCATCGCCGAAGCGATAGCCGGTCTTCAGGATTGTGTCCTGTTTCTCCGGACAAATCTCTGAGAGCAGCAGGGCATACATCCAACCCATCAGCGCCTCGCGGGAAGGGTAGGAGCTCTCATTGGCATAAACATCCTCCATTTCAGGAATGAGCGACACCTCGTCAAAACGCACATAAGGCCTTCTGAAGAATGCAAACGAACTCTTGGCCTGCTGAATGCTCTTGTTGCCATATTCCATACAGTACTCAAAGAGTTCTGCGATGTAGGGCGTCTCTGTAGCGTTCAGCGAGACGTTAATGGCCTTTGAGAAAGTGTCCAAGTAGTAAGTGGCACTGGCGTTGAAGTCTGTCCTTGCCTGTGCTCCTATCTCCGTGCCTCTCATGGTCTTGCCCCAGGCATACTGGAGATAGTCCTTGATATACTCTACGGATGTTTCCGTAGGAGGTGCCGGAAGGAATCTCCCAGCATCAGGTACTGCCTGAGCATGAAGGTTACCGCAGCACAAGACTGCGATAACCATTGATATTAATAATCTCATATTTCTCTTATACATATTTTTAATTATGAAAATGCAACCGTCAGACCAGCCATGACGATGCTTACCATCGACATCAGCTTGATCAGGATGTTCAGCGACGGACCAGAGGTATCCTTGAACGGGTCTCCCACAGTGTCGCCTACGATACAGGCCTTATGGGCAAACGAGCCCTTGCCGCCGAAATTGCCTTCTTCAATGTTCTTCTTGGCATTGTCCCAAGCACCTCCGGCATTGGCCATGAACACAGCCAGCGTAAAGCCGCCAGCCAGACCGCCTACGAGCAGACCGAGGACACCAGCCACGCCGAGTACACAGCCCACGACGATGGGAATGATGATGGCGAGGATGGAAGGCACCACCATCTCGTGCTGGGCAGCACGGGTGGAGATCTCCACACAACGGCCGTAGTCGGGTGTGCCAGTTCCCTCCAGGATACCGGCAATCTCACGGAACTGGCGACGCACCTCTTGCACCATCTTCTCAGCAGCACGGCCCACAGCCTCCATCGTCATACCGCAGAAGAGGAAGGCTGCCATCGCACCGATGAACGCACCGACGATCACGCGGGGATTCATCAGGTTGATCTGATAGTAGTTCATGAAGTCGGGGATGGTGGCTTCTGAAGCGGAAATCACATCACCAGCCACGTTGTTCAGCGTCTGTCCGGCACGTACCATTGCTATCTTGATCTCCTCGATATACGAGGCGAGCAGGGCGAGAGCCGTGAGGGCAGCAGAACCAATAGCAAAACCTTTACCAGTGGCAGCTGTCGTGTTGCCTAAGGCATCGAGGGCATCCGTACGATGACGTACCTCTTCACCCAGACCGCACATCTCCGCATTACCGCCCGCATTGTCGGCGATAGGTCCGTAGGCGTCGGTGGCCAGTGTGATGCCCAGCGTAGAGAGCATACCCACGGCAGCGATACCGATGCCATAGAGACCGTGAGCCAGTGACTCTGACGACATCGAGAGGTCGAAGCCGTTGGCACAGAGATAACTCAGCATGATGGCCACACCAATGGTGATGACGGGGATGCAGGTAGAGATCATACCCGTACCGATACCCTTGATGATCACCGTGGCAGCACCTGTCTGTCCGGCCTCAGAGATCTTCTGCGTCGGCTTGTAGGAGTGAGAGGTGTAGTATTCGGTAGCCTGTCCGATGATGACACCGGCAGCCAGACCGGAGATGACAGAGAAGGAGAGTCCCAGCCAGTTCTCGATACCTAAGAGGTAGAGGATGGCGAAGGTAGCAATAGCGATGAGCACGGCACTGACGTTCGTTCCCAAGGCGAGCGAACGGAGGAGGTCCCTCATCGTGGCACCTTCCTTGGTGCGAACCAGGAAGATTCCCAAGAGTGAGAGGAATACGCCCACCGACGCAATCAGCATCGGGGCGATGACGGCCTTCAGCTGAATCTCAAGGCCTGCCACACCAAAGGCAGCAGCACCCAGGGCAGCCGTGGAAAGGATAGAGCCGCAGTAGCTCTCATAGAGGTCGGCTCCCATACCAGCGACGTCACCCACGTTGTCACCCACGTTATCGGCAATCGTAGCAGGATTGCGGGGATCATCCTCAGGGATGTCGGCCTCCACCTTACCCACGATATCTGCACCAACGTCGGCAGCCTTCGTATAGATACCACCGCCAACACGGGCAAACAGGGCCTGCGTCGAGGCACCCATACCGAAGGTCAGCATCGTAGTGGTGATGGTGATGAGGGCCATCTGGTCGCCCTGATAGAAATAGCTGAGCACCAGGAACCAGATAGCGATATCAAGCAGTCCCAGTCCGACAACCGTCAGACCCATCACGGCACCTGAGCGGAAGGCGATCTTCAGTCCGGCGTCCATGCTCTGGCGGGCGGCATTGGCCGTACGTGCTGAGGCATAGGTGGCGGTCTTCATGCCGAAGAAACCAGCCAGTCCGGAGAAGAAACCGCCGGTGAGGAATGCGAAGGGCACCCAGGGGTTCTGTACGTTCAGGCCATAGGCCATGAATGCAAAGAGCGCACAGAGCACCACGAAGACAATACAAACGACCTTGTACTGCTGCTTCAGGTAAGCCATGGCACCTTTGCGCACATAGAGTGCAATTTCTTTCATACGCGGCGTACCCTCGTCTGCCTTCATCAGCTGTGTGAAGAAGAAATACGCCATGCCCAGTGCTACCACCGATGCGACGGGCACGAGCCAAAATACTTCAGGAATGTTCATTTTTTAATCTAGGTTTTTGTTTATAAATGATTGATTATTCGTCAACAAACTCAATGAGGGCTGCAGCCTCGTCATCGGGGTCTTCGCTGCCCAGGTCCATCATCGTCGAGTAGTTGTCCTCGGTGATCTCATCGTCATCCGGATCGCCCACCTCTTCGTCCTCCTCGTCGTGAGAACTGTAATCGTCCTGAACCTCGTAGTCCTCATCGTCGTCAATCTCTTCGCCATCCTTTACTTCATCCGGATTGTCGGAGAACTTCATGCGGATCTTCTCCTGCTCAGGCTTCATCTTGGCGAAGATGGCTTCCACCCATCCGCCTTTTTCCACTTCAAGCACCTCGAAGCCGTCTTCCACCTTCTTCTCATACATGCCGCCCTTCTTGTGAAGACGGTCCTTGGGAAGTGTCGTGGTGGAAATGTCGAAGCCGCTAAGGATGACGTCCTGGATCGACTGTGACAGCGAGTCCCAGCCACCGCCGAAGTTACGGTCGAGTACCTCTATCAGCTTGGCTGCAGAGATGTGGCGGATGTTTTCGTACGTCAGGTCGGTCACACGCATGATAGGACGCTTCTTGATGGCCCACGCGAACTTCATGTTTTCGTCAAAACTGATCTGGGTCACCTTGTAACCACGTTTCTCATAGCTCTTCTTCACGAGCATCACGTCGTCCTTGATCTCCTCGATGAGGAACGCGCTCTTGAAGATATCCAGGTAATGACTCACGTTCTCCTTCACTTCGGCATCCTTACGGGCTGCCTCCCACATACGGATCACATCGTTCTCCTGGATGTCCCAAACACTACTTTTAGTGACTGCCTTAATCGACAGTGACGGATTACTTTCCGGCTGTTGTTGCTTTGTTCTTGCCATATATATTCTCGTTTTTTTCTGCAAATGTATATACTTTATTTTTTATTCGCAAGTTTTTTGATGATATTTTTTGTGATTTTCACATTTTAGCGTAACTTTGCAGGCAAAATATGGCACAACCACTGGCTGAACGACTCCGTCCTCGCACTTTGGACGATTATATCGGACAACAACATCTGGTGGGCGAGGGGGCCGTCCTGCGGAAGATGATCGAGGCAGGACGCATCTCGTCTTTTATCCTCTGGGGACCTCCCGGCGTGGGCAAGACCACCCTGGCCCAGATCATCGCCAACCGGCTGGAGACACCCTTCTACACCCTGTCGGCCGTGACGAGTGGCGTCAAGGATGTCCGCGACGTCATCGAGAAGGCTCAGAAGGGCCGGTTCTTCAACGAAGCCTCGCCGATACTCTTCATCGACGAGATCCACCGTTTCTCCAAGTCGCAGCAGGACTCCCTGTTAGGTGCCGTGGAGAAGGGCATCGTTACGCTCATCGGCGCCACCACGGAGAACCCCTCGTTCGAGGTCATCCGTCCGCTGCTATCCCGCTGTCAGCTGTATATCCTGAAGTCCTTAGAGAAGGACGACCTGCTGCAGCTGCTCGACCGTGCCGTTCATACGGATGTCATCCTGAAGGAAAGAAACATCCTGCTGAAGGAGACTGGAGCAATGTTAAGATACAGCGGAGGTGACGCTCGTAAGTTGCTGAATATCTTGGAGTTGGTTGTAGAATCCGAATCTTCGAATGAAGTAGCCATCACCGATGAGTTAGTTGTTCAGCGCCTACAGCAGAATCCCCTGGCCTATGACAAGGACGGCGAGATGCACTACGACGTCATCTCAGCTTTCATCAAGAGTATCCGCGGTTCCGATCCTGACGCCGCACTCTACTGGCTGGCACGTATGATAGAGGGTGGGGAAGACCCGCAGTTCATTGCACGCCGGCTTGTCATCAGCGCTGCTGAAGACATCGGTCTGGCCAATCCCAACGCCCTGCTGCTAGCCAATGCTGCTTTCGATGCCGTGATGAAGATCGGCTGGCCCGAGGGGCGCATACCGTTGGCAGAAGCGACGGTCTATCTGGCCACCTCGCCTAAGAGCAACAGCGCCTATCTGGGGGTCGACGCCGCCCTCGATCTCGTCCGCCGCACAGGCAATCAGCCTGTGCCGCTGCCCATCCGCAACGCCCCCACACAGCTGATGAAAGACTTGGGCTATCACGACGGATACCAGTATCCACACGACTATCCCGGCCATTTCACGCCCCAGCAGTATCTGCCAGACGCCCTCGTCAACGAGCGCCTTTGGCACGGCCAGCACAATCCCACCGAAGAAAAGATGTACCAGCGCATGCTCAACTACTGGGGGGAACGCTTCGCTAAATAAATATAAATGATATATGGCAGAACAAGAGAATAACACCCGCAAGAAACCCCGTCGTCAGATGCCTTTGGACACCACCTACGGTCATCTGCCGCCACAGGCGCTCGAAGTGGAGAACGCCGTACTCGGCGCCCTGATGATTGACAAGGACGCCTATGCCGTCGTCTGTGAGATCCTGCATCCCGAGAGTTTCTACGACCCCCGTCACCAGATGATCTACACGGCCATCCGCGACCTCAACATGGACGAGCGTCCTGTCGACGTGCTCACTGTCACTGAACAGTTAGCCAAGTCAGGTAACCTTGAGGAAGTCGGAGGCCCCGGCTATTTGGCCGAACTGAGTTCCAAGGTCGCCTCGTCGGCCAATATCGAGTATCACGCCCAGATTATCGCCCAGAAGTCCCTGGCGCGACAACTCATCTCCTTCTCGAGCGTCATCCAGACCAAGGCTTTCGACGAGACCGTTGATGTCGAGGAACTTATGCAGGAGGCCGAGGGTTCGCTCTTCGAGCTCTCGCAGCGCAACATGAAGAAGGACTATACCCAGATCAACCCCGTCATCGACCAGGCGCTGAAAGTCATCCAGGCCGCTGCCGCCAACACCGACGGACTCACGGGCATCTCCACGGGCTACTACAAGCTCGACGACATGACCAGCGGCTGGCAGAACTCCGACCTCGTCATCATCGCCGGGCGCCCCGCCATGGGTAAGACCTCCTTCGCCCTCTCGATGGCCAAGAACATCGCCGCAGACTCCCATGTGCCGATGGCCTTCTTCTCGCTGGAAATGTCGAATGTCCAACTCGTCAACCGCCTCATCTCCAACGTCTGCGAGATCCAGGGGTCGAAGATCCTCAACGGCCAGCTGCAGCGCGACGAGTGGGACCGTCTCGACAAGCACATCAACAACCTGCTGGGTGCCCCGCTCTATGTCGACGACACGCCTGGCCTCTCCGTCTTCGAGCTGCGCACTAAGGCCCGCCGTCTGGTGCGTGAGCATGGCGTGAAGCTCATCATGATCGACTATCTGCAGCTGATGAATGCCAACGGCATGCGCTTCGGCAGCCGTCAGGAAGAGGTCTCCACCATCTCCCGTTCGCTCAAGGGACTGGCCAAGGAGCTCGACATCCCCATCCTGGCGCTGAGTCAGCTGAACCGTGGCGTCGAGGGACGTGACGGCATCGAGGGCAAGCGACCGATGCTGTCCGACCTCCGTGAGTCGGGAGCTATCGAGCAGGATGCGGATATGGTGCTCTTCGTCCACCGTCCTGAATACTACCACATCTATCAGGACGATGCGGGCCATGACCTGCGTGGCATGGCGCAGATCATCATCGCCAAGCACCGTAAGGGCGCCACGGGCGACGTCTTATTGACGTTCCGTGGTGAGTACACCCGCTTCGAGAATCCTGAAGACCGTAACCTCGGCAACCGTGCGCCGATGGACGGTGGTGGCGAGATCCGCGGTTCCAAGATCAACGGCGAGGACAATAATCCGCCGATTCCCCCGATCGACAACGGCCCCTTACCATTCTAAAAATCGCTATCAGTTATGAACATCTTCAAGAAAAAACAGAGCAAGCTGTCTCGCCGCATCACCTGGCGCGTCATCATGATTGTCTGCTTCATCAATGTGCTCATCATCGGCGCCATACTCTTCTTCGTCTTCATTATCTCGACGATGATCGGCGGCATGCGTGCCTCGTATGTCATCGACGGCCTTAACGGTAAGTTTGATTCGATGCACAGGGCCGTCGAAGTGGCGTCGAGGAACAATGCGGCGGTGATAGAAAACAACCTCGACTTTCCGGAGCAGGTGTTCCAGGCCCTTGAGCGCGAACTGCGCCTCAACAAAAATTACGTCGACTGTTTCGTCGCCTTCGAGCCTGACTACTTCAATAGCCAGGGCCGCTGGTTTGAGGCTTACGCTCATTTCACCGACAGCACCCACGTCGAACTGCTTCAGATCGGCTCCGAGCACCATGACTACTTCAACAGCGTATGGTATCAGAAGGGAATGGCCCTCGACAGGGACTCCGTCGGCTATATCACCGATCCCTACTTCGACGACTCCGTCGACAGCAGTCTCTACTGCAGCTATGTGCGGCCCATCTTCGACCGCCAGGGACGCAAGGTGGGCGTCTATGGCATCGACCTGAACATGAGCTGGCTCCATCAGGCCATCAATGAAATGGAGGAAAGCATCTGGAAGGAATTCTATATAGACTCCTCCCATGATGTCGAAGAAGAAGGCGATAAGGACAATGATGGGGTTGGATTCTCCATCCAGGTCATCGACAGCCAGGGCAAGTGCATTGTCGGCACGGACTCCTTAGACCTCACGATACTCGAAGGGGAACAAAAGGAGGTTTTGTCCGAGTACGAGATGATGGACCTGAAGGGCACACCTTATTATATTATTACGAAGCCGATCCCCCATACCGACTGGAAGCTGGTCGTGTTCCAGCATTACAACATGGTGTTCATCTGGGGTCAGGTGCTGGCCATCGTCATCCTCTTTTTCATGGGCGTCGGCGGCATCATCATCTTCATCTTCATGCACTACAGCATCCGCCGCTCCACCAAGCCGTTAGGCCTCCTTTCAGACACGGCCCAGGAGGTGGCCAAGGGAAACTTCGACACCGCCCTGCCCACATTCAAGCATAACGACGAGATCTCACAGCTGCGCGACTCGTTTGACACCATGCAGCACTCGCTCTCGCGCTACGTCGAGGAACTTAAGGCGTCGACTGCCGCGAAGGCATCGATAGAGAGTGAGCTCAATGTGGCCTATAGCATCCAGATGTCGATGCTGCCCAAGACGTTCCCCGCTTTTCCCAACCGCAAGGATATCGAGCTCTATGGCTCGTTGACGCCTGCCAAAGGAGTAGGGGGCGATCTCTACGACTTCTTTATCCGCGACGAGAAACTCTTCTTCTGCGTCGGCGACGTCTCGGGCAAGGGCGTTCCCGCCGCCCTCGTCATGGCTGTCACCCGCACGCTCTTCCGCAACGTCGCAGCCCACACCGACAAACCCGCGCACATCGTCCAGACCATGAACGTGAACATCAGCGAGGGCAACGACAACCAGATGTTCGTTACCCTTTTCGTCGGCGTGTTCGATCTGGCCTCCGGCCGGCTCACTTACTGTAACGGCGGCCATAATGCACCCTACATCCAGGGCGACACACTCCCCGTCGTACCGAACCTGCCTGTTGGCCTCTTTCCAGACTGGCAGTTCGAGGAGCAGGAAACCGTCATCCGCTCCGGAGAGACCATCTTCCTTTACACCGATGGACTCACCGAGGCTGAAAACGCCAGCCACGAACAGTTCGGAGAGGACCGTACCACGGAGATTGTCGCAACTCAGACGAAGCAAGGCGCCTCGCCTGAGACGCTGATCAGCGTGATGACAGACGCCGTCCACGAGTTCGTCGGCGATACCGAGCAAAGCGACGACCTCACGATGCTCGCCATACAATTCTGCAAATAAAAAGATTCCCCTTGCAAGTGTGAGGGGAATCTTTTTGCAACATTTTATCTTTGTTATTTGCTGTACTTCTCAATCAGGGCGTCGGCCTGCGGATCGCCAAGTTCCTTGGCCTTGCGGAGATTGTCGAGACCTTCTTTCTTGTTGTCCTTCAGACATTGGGCGAGGCCGAGGAAGAGATAACCGTCGCTGTTGTTGGGGTCGACGGCGATGCACTCCTTGGCCGTGGCGATGGCATCGTCGAAGAGTCCGACGCGCACTTCAAGGGAGGCTTTCTCAGCGTAATAGAGCGTCTCCTGTGGATTCATCTTGATGGCCTGGTTGATGTCGTTGAGAGCCTGCTGGTAGAGGTGTGCCTGGATGTTGGTCTGATGACGGATGTAGTAGAAGCTCTCGTTGATGTTGGCACTCATGAGCTTCTCGTATTCGTTCATGTCAGCGACGGCGTCACGGTATCTGCCTGCTTCGCGACGAGCCTCGGCACGCTCCCAAAGGTAGGGGGCAGCCTCCTTGAAGTAAGGCTTGGAGAAGGTGTTGACACAACTGTCAAGCAGGGAGAGCATCGCCGTGGTGTCACGCAACTGCGCCTTGCACTTGGCGGCGCTGAAGAAGAGCTCTGCGTTGCGCATGGGTGACTGGGTGAGCTGCATATAGATGTCGCAGGCCTCGGCGAACTGCTTCTGGGCGAAAAGGATGTCGGCCTCTAAGTGCTGATAGGAGGGCAGGGGACTGATGGCAATGGCCTCGCGGATCTCAGAGAGGGCCTTGTCGAGACTCCAGCCTTCAAAAGGCATATCAGACTGATACGTCTCCTTGGCATAGATCAGTCGGGCGAAGTTGAAGTGGGCGTCGTCTTTGGGATCCGACAGACGGATGGCTTCATTCATATTCCGGTCGGCTGAGGCAAAATCGCCATTGCTGGTCTGCAACTGGGCCTTGTAGGTATAGCCGTCTGGCGACGTGGGGAACTTGCTGATCATATCGTCGATGAGTCGGGCATAGGCCAGAGAGTCGTTCTTTGAGCTGGCGAGGAAGATGGCGATGTTAGCCTCCTTGAGGTCGTCGGGCAGTTCCTTCTTGATCTGCGTCTGCTGGTAGAAGGGCTCGTTCATACTGAAGCCCGTCATGCGCAGGGAGTCTGCGAAGACGACGCTGATGGCGTAACTGAGCGAGTCCTGGGCGTTGGCGGATGGCTGTACGAGGCCGATGACCTCGCCCTGCTCGTTAAGCAGCGGACAGTTCTCCATGCGCTGGGGAGAGGTGATAGCGACGGTATAGTAGGCATAGTGGTCCAGGAACTTCTCGGCCTTGCGGATGGGACCGCTCAGGAGCTGTTTGGTCTCATGATAGGGCAGGATCCACGTCATGCTGCCTTCGGTCATAGTGGTGGTGCAGAGGGGTAACGGCTGCGTCTTGTTGCTGGCCACGCGGAAACGGGCGACATCATAGATGTCATTGGCGCCGAGGATGCTCTCGACGGCGGTCTCCTTGCCCTGGGCATCGATGACGATGGCACGGACGGCACCCTTGAAAGGGGAGAAACTGCCGACGGCCTCGCCGTTCTGACCAATGAAGAAGCCGTTGCTGCTGGCGACAAGCGAACCGTCGGCGGCGAATGTCTTCAGGGTGAAGACGGACTTCGTGGCCTTTTTCACCCACGACGGCTGGGCCTGAGCAACGCTAATGGATAATGAAAAATGGATAATGGACAATGCCATCACCCGAAATACTTGCTTGTTGAACAGTTTTATTGTATACATATTTATAAAATAAAATACTGACGTGACATATTTTAGTTCGTTAAGTCAGACGTAATAATTGTTTCGCGTTGGCGATGGCGGCGGCACTGACGTCACTGCCGCTGAGCATCTGGGCGATCTCATGGACGCGCTCGTCGGTAGTGAGCTGGTGCATACTGCTGACGGTGCCAAATACGGTTTCCTGTTTCTCCACCTTGTAGTGGGTGGTGCCGAGGGCGGCAATCTGCGGCAGGTGGGTGATGCTGATGACCTGACGGCCGTGGTCGCCCATCTCCTGCATCATCTCGGCCATCTTCTCCGCCATCTTACCACTCACACCCGTGTCTATCTCGTCGAAGATGATGGTGGGCAGCTTGACGGCGCCACTGATCATCGCTTTAAGCGAGAGCATCACACGGGCAATTTCACCACCTGAGGCCACCAGCGAGATAGGCTGGAGTGGGGTAGAGGTGTTGGCGCTGAAAAGGAAAGCCACACGGTCTTGTCCGCTCAGGCCTAACGCCTCACGGGTGATGTCGACAGAGAAACGGACATTCGGCATACCCAACGGCACAAGCTTGGTCTGCATCTCGGCCTCAATCAGCTTGGCGGCCTTGGTGCGGAGTTTGGTGAGGGCGTCCGCCTCTTTCTCTGCCTGGGCCTGCAGCTTTGTGAGCTGCTGCTCCAGGGCGGAGAGGGCTTCGTCGCTGTTGTCGATATTGTTGAGCTGCTGACTGAGTTCGTCACGCTTGGCGATGAGTTCTTCGACGGTCTCCACGTGGTATTTCTTCTCGAGGTCGTAGAGCTTGTCGAGGCGGTTGTTGACGGCATCCATCTCTGCGGGGTCGAATTCGATGCGCTCCAGATGGCTGCTCACCTCCTGGGCGATGTCCTTCAGTTCGATGTAACAGCTGTCTATGCGCTGTTCGAGTTCTGCAGCGGCAGGGTAGACCTCGCCGATCTTCCGCAGTTCGTAGAGCGTGGAGTGCAGGGCCGTGACGACACCCGTCTGTTCAGCCGTCAGGACGTTATCGGCCTCGTAGAGCGCACTCTTGATGTCTTCGGAGTGGCTCATCGTTTCGCTTTGCTGCTCGAGTTCCTCCTGTTCGCCCTCCATCAGGCGGGCCTGCGTCAGTTCGTCGTATTGGAACCGCAGGAAGTCTGAGTTCTGACGGTTGCGCTCGATGCTCTCACGGAGGTCGTCGAGCTGTTGCTTCACCTGATGATATTCCTTGTATGTCTGCTGGTATTGGGCGAGTTGCCTGGCGTCGTCGGCAAAGATATCGACCACACCCAACTGGAAGTCCTGCTTGTTGAGCAGGAGGTTCTGATGCTGGGAGTGCACGTCTACAAGCTGTTCTCCCAGTTCCTTGAGCATCGAGAGCTGTACGGGTGTATCGTTGATGAAGGCCCGGCTCTTGCCCGATGCCAACAGTTCACGACGGACAATGCAGTCTTCGGCGTCGTTCTCGATGTCGTTGTCGCTGAAGAAGGCGTCCATATCGTAGCGCGTCAGGTCGAAATGTGCCTCGATGACGCACTTGTCGGCTCCCTGCTTGATGGACTTCGAGTCGGCCCTCTGACCTAACAGCAGGGCGATGGCACCGAGGATGATACTCTTACCAGCGCCCGTCTCTCCCGTAATGACAGAGAAGCCCGGATGGAGTTCAATATCCAGTTCATCAATCAGCGTAAAGTTCTTGATATATAATGACTTAAGCATGGTTTACTTTTTAATGTCTTCCCAGGTATTGCTCTGCGAGGCATTGATGCTCATCAGCATGTCGTAGATGCGTTCCTTCTCCTTCTGGGTACCCTTGCCCTTGTAGATGCTCTTGAGCTCATCTTTCTTATAGTCAGTCCAGATCTGGGGCAACAGACTCAGGGGTTTGTTCTCGTGAGTTACCTTCAGACCGTCAAGGGCTTTTGAGATCTCCGTCCTGCCGCGCTCCGCATTGTTGGCCATCTCATCGAGGCCCTTGCGGTAGTAGTCGTACTGCATCTGACGGAAGGGGCGCATCGACTCGTCGAGATAGTCGTTGATGATGGCAAAGCGGTTACGGCTGTCCTCGAACGTCTTCCAGCCAGGGAATCCCAGATCCTGGGCATTGTTCACCAGATACATGCACTTCTGCAGGATGTCCGTGCCACCCATCGGCGCAAAGCTGTCAAGGTCGAGGCCGATGATCAGGTAGGCATAGTAGGCGAAGAGCGCCGTCAGCTGGTTGACTATCGTCTCGTCGTTGTAGTTCAGCTGGTCGAACTGAGCGAAGTTGAAGTGGAAGTTCTCATCCTTATTATTATATAAGGTAGAGGTGTAGGCAGAGTTGTAGACCGGACGGTTGGCCTGAATGAGGGCAGTACACTCGAAGCGGTTGTCTTCCTTGACGTACTTATCCACCGTGATGTTGAAGTTACACGTGATGCGCTCGTTCTTCTGGAACTGCAGATCGGTCCATTGCCGTTCGTTGACGAACTGCTCGAGGGTCTGCTGCAGATTTTCAAACACGCTGACGTCCGTACCCTGGATCTTGCTATGGTTGATGTTGATACGTGCCTGGAGCTCCTGGGCATGTAAAGGTGAAAAAGTGAAAAGGTGAAGAAGTGAAAGACTCCCCACCAGTACACCTTTTTTTAAAAATCTCCAATTTTTCACCTGTTCACCCATTCAGTTTTGCCTCGCGGAGACGGATGCGAGTCAGTACCTGCTTCGTGTTGTATGTGAAGTCGCCCGACAGGATCCAGCTGTAGTAGCCCGGATCGATATGCAGCACGTCGGCTACGGGAAGACCCTTGTGCTTACCGAAGTTGAACACCTCGATCATCTTGGGCTTGCCGTCGGCGTCGAGTAGGGGATTGCCCTTAGCGTCCTTCTGCTCTGCCCAGATGATGCGGCCTGCGAAGTCCACGTTCTTGTTCTGTTTCGAGAACTCGTTCAGCTGGTCCATGTCGTTCTCCAGCACCTTCTCAGGATCCTCGTTGGCACCAGGAGCATACTTGTCGAGCTGTCCCATCAGCACGCGGTAGGTGGCTTCTGTATCCTGATCGGCACGGTGAGCCTCGAAGTCTTCCTCCATCTTCCGTCCACAGTAGAACTTATAGGCGGCGGCGAGGTTACGGCGCTCCATCTTGCGGAAGATGGTACAGGCATCGATCATACGACACTTGGAGAAGTCGAAGTCCACGCCGGCACGCAGGAATTCCTCAGCGAGTAGGGGAATGTCGAAGTTGTTCGAGTTGAAGCCCGCAAAGTCCGAACCGGTGAACTTTTCCGACAATTCCTTGGCCAGCTGCTTGAACGTCGGCTTGTCCTTCACGTCATCGTCAGAGATGCCCGTCAGCTGGGTGATGATGGGCTCGATGGGCTTCTCGGGATTGATGAGATGGTCGCCACGCTCCTCGCGGCCGTCGGGATACACCTTAATATATGATATCTGTATCACACGGTCCTTGACCAAATCCAAACCCGTCGTCTCCAGGTCGAAGATGACGAGTGGCTTTTGAAGATTCAGTTTCATATTACGAATTATGAATTATGCATTATGAATTATGAATTATGCATTATGAATTATGAATTATGCATTATGCATTATGAATTATGCATTATTAATTATGCATTAATCATTGATCAGCATTGGCATCATCAGCATGAGCACATCCTGGTTCTCAGGCTGCTCCGAGGGCAGCACCAGTCCGGCGCGGCTGGGATCGGCCAGCTGGATGACCACCTCCGGACAGTCGAAGTTGCTCAGCACCTCGATGAACGACGAGCCCTTGAAACCGATCGACATCGGCTGCCCGTTGTACTCACACGTCATGCGCTCAGTAGCGGTCTTCGAGAAGTCGTAGTCCTCGGCATCCAGCTGCAGGGTAGAGCCCTCCACGTGGAAGCGGATCAGGTTGCTCGAGTCGTTGGCGAACGGCTGCACACGGCGCAGGGCTGCCAGCAGTCCGAGACGGTCCACGCGCAGCTCATTGGGGTTGTTCTGCGGAATCACGCTGTTATAGTTGGGGTAGCGGCCCTCGATGAGTCGGCACTGGAGGATACCGTCGCCGTAGTTGATCTCAGCATTGCGCTCGTCGAAGCGGATGACGACGTCGCCGCCGTCCTTACCCAGCAGGTTGCGCAGCAGGTTGGCCGGCTTCTTCGGCAGGATGAAGGCAGCAGGCTGCTCGCTCCTAATTGAAAACACCTTGTTGCGCACCAGCTTATGGCCGTCGCTGGCCACCACAGCCAGTCCGTCGGCCGTCAGGTCGAAGTATATACCGTTCATCACGGGGCGCAGTTCGTCCTGTGCCGTAGCGAAGACGGAGCGGTTGATGTTCTCTGCCAGTAAGAGGTTGGGCATGACGATCGATGTGGCGAAGTCGCTGACAGGCTGGGCAATCGGGAACTCGTCGGCATTCTCGATGGGCAGGGAGAACAGACCGTTCTGATACGAGATCTTCACGATATTCTTCTCCTGGTCCACGTCGAACGTGATGGGCTGCTCCGAGAAGCCTTTCACGGCTTCCAGCAGGTCGTGGTTGCCGATGGCGAAGCGGCAGTAGCCGTCGCTCTCCGTCAGTTCCAGCTGCGTCTTCATCATGTTTTCCGAGTCTGAGGCCGTCAGATAAAGCACGTTGTCTTTGATCTCAAACACGAAATCGCCAAGGATGGGCAAGGCGTTCTTACTGTTAATCACTCTTGAGAGGGCAGAGAGTT
>JAEEGF010651085.1_pt1 | contig 29137 bp, 27 predicted proteins | sample 9134171 | NCBI WGS metagenome assembly JAEEGF01 (sample SAMN16246542, study PRJNA631951) | gut metagenome | biome: gut microbiome; feature: rumen; material: AP-attached | host: Bos | place: Iran: Karaj | collected 2018-10 | reverse complement strand
GCAAAGATTATCAAAGAACTGAATGGCTCTGATGATCCTTCTGAGCAAAAACGTGTTTACAAGACCATCTTTACCTACCTAAACAATAACTTGCTGGTATGATTATAAAGAACATAACTATCGAGAACTTCCGTAGCTATTATCGAGAGAATTCCATTGACGTAGGTAATGGCTTGACACTCATTATTGGTGCAAATGGCGACGGAAAAACAACTTTCTATGAAGCATTGGAATGGTTGTTTGACACCGTGGGCAATATGCCCAAGGTGGATACAAAATATATCTCCAAGAAAAGAAGCTCAGAACTGATTGAGACAGATTCTGCCTATGTACGCGTGTCTATGACTTATGTGAACGACGGTAATGAGCGAACAGTACAAAAGTCCTTCAAATTCACAAAAAGTCTGAGTGGTGAAATATCTACATCAAACTATTCCCATGAGTTATTCATCCAGAATGGTGTAGAGAAAGATGTAAAGGAAGGTGAGCAGGCCATTAAGATGTTTGACAGGGACTTTGCATCTTCCATTCGCAAGTATTGTCTGTTTAAAGGCGAACACGAACTAAACATCTTCAACAAAGAAGAGGCTATGAGTTACCTCGTGGAGACTTTTAGCCAGATTAGGGACTTTGACCCTTATTTGAAGTTTATGGGCGAAGCCAAGAAAATGGCAGAACTTGCCACAGACAATGCAATTAAAGCGGATAAGAAGAATACTACTGCTGCACAAAATCTTCGAAACAAGATAATAGAAGAAGAGAAACAAATAGGCAATTTCCAATCTGAGTTAAAGCAGAAGTTGACAGATGCAGTTAACTTTCAGACACTTTTGGAAGACTTGGAAAAGAACAAAGAAGCTTCAAAGGATTTAGTAGATCTAAATGGTAGGCTGGAGAACCTGAAACTAACCAAAGATCAAATACAAAGAAGTATCAATGAGAACTACACATTCCGTCTCCTTGATGAAATGTGGATTCTGATGGGTTTTGAACCGATTGCGCAAGAGTATCGTGAATTTGTTGGCAAACTTGACCAGGAACAGAGGCGTCAACAAAGTAAGTATGACCAAGAGGTCGGTAAGAAGAAAATTGTTGCGCAAATTCAAAAGGAACTTAACGAAGGTAAGGTGCCGCTTGCTATCAATGTGCCAGATGAGAACACCATGCGCGAGATGATTGACGACGAATACTGCAAGGTTTGTAACCGTCCAGCACCTAAAGGCTCTGACCCATACAATTTTATGAAAGCACGTCTTGAACAATTCCTAGCATCCCAAAAAGAGGATGAAGAGGAAGAGGAGGAAGTTGTTCCATTATTTAAAACAGCCTTCATTAAGGAGCTGTTAGATAGATATTCTATCCTGCATAACAATATGGGGTTCTTGACGAAACTGGATGGATACATTGATAAAGCCATTCGTGACAATCTAAAGAAGCACGAAGAGGTAGAAAAGTACACTTCCAATATTGACAAGGATGAGGAGCGTAAGAAACAGATACTGGCTCAGACTGAAGGTTTGACAGAAGAGCAGCTAATATCAGCTTACCAGAATATATCAGAATGGTGGAAAGGCAGAGTTGATGCAGAACGTCAATCTGAAATTCTTAAGACTAAGATAGCCAACCATCAGGCAAAATTAGAAGAATATCAGGAAGAGTATTCCAAAATATCTGAAGAATCATCTGCAGCCATGTACGGCAGAAGTAGCCAGGCTATAAGACGAATCCTTGATGCCTTTACTGGTGCAAAGCGTCGTAACAAGCGTGAGTTTCTCAACCAACTGGAAGCGGCTGCTAACGAATATCTTGCATTACTAAATAAGGGTGACTTCAGAGGTTATGCACAAATCGTAGAGAAGCAGGATAATAGCGCAGAGATTATTCTGATTGATACGGATGGTACGCGAATCTACAACCCAAACACGGCATTGAAAACCACCATGTATATGTCTCTTCTTTTTGCTGTCGCAAAGTTGACTACCATTAAGCATGAGAATGATTATCCTCTGATATTCGATGCACCTACATCGTCATTTACAGCAGCAAAAGAGAGCGATTTCTTTGGAGTTATTGCTGGTATCAACAAACAGACGATAATTGTCACTAAGAGCTTCTTGATAGAAGATGCTGATGGCAATTCTAAATTAGATAAGGAACGTCTGAAGGAGATTGACGCAAAGAAGTATCGAATTGAGAAAAAGCGTCCATTTGATGAAAAGGATCTCTCGACAATTCAAACAACTGTAGAATCTATTTAAAACGACAAGGTATGGCACTTAACGATAATAAATTCAATCAAGATGCTTTCACACGCATCTTTGACGTATGGGCAAGAAAGACTCCGTCATACGAGAAACATTATGAGCAGGAAGTCATAAAGGTTATATCTGATTTTGGAAAGGGAACAAATGAGGCCTCAGACGCTAAGGGTAAAATCCTTGGTGCTGGATACGAACCCCTTATTATGGCTTTCTTTATTGGTTTGTATAGCAATAAGAAGATACCGTTCGACCAATACGCAGACATAAAGGATTTGGGGCAGCCCATCCAGTTTTGGGGAAACTTGGACTCAAAAAAAGGACGAAGAGCATATCCCAGATTAAAGGAGTATATCTTCGTTGCTCTTGTTGCAAGGACACCAGAAATTGACTGGATTGCATTAGACAAAGGAAAGTGGACTATCAATGAAACAGTCGCTTTGTTGATGTCGACGATGGAAGAGTACATCAATTATGGTTTGGCAATTATCGCAGACAAATTGAAAGAAGATGAAAGTTATTTCTACAACAAGAATTCCTTCATCGATATTTTCAAGGAATTGACTCATCCAAAAGTAGAATCAGAAAAGATAGTATCAGAAGATATTCCAGAGTCATTATAAGGGCTCCCCTCAAAATGAAAAAATTATTTGGCATATTATCTCTCGCCTTGCTCTTGCTCTCATGTCAGAACAAGAGCAAGCAGGAGTATTCGCCTACATTGAAAGAAGCTCAAAGTGAAGAGTCATATCAGCAGCCTGATACGGCTGTGACAGAAGAGGTAAAAGAGCTGCAGGAAGAGGTGAAGGTGCCATCAACTCCTACAGCTTCCTCATCCTCTCACTCACATGAATCGAGCAGTTATGACAATATGCGAGGCTTCGACCCAGCGTCAGAGGATGACATGGAGGATAATGGCATGAGCCGCTATATGGAGAACAATGATGAGGAAGGTTGGGACTGACGATGTAACACATGGCTCCTGTCCCTCTGTGCACACGATATAACGAAGAAATCCGAATGAATAACGAGCTTGACATCAGTCCCAGGAAGCAGCAGCTGAAGGAGGAGTATGAGCGCCTGCAGCAGGAGTATTCCGAACTCATCACAAAACGTGATGACTTGGTGCAGCATGAGATTCCTCGTCTGGAGGCACTCTATATGGAGGCCATCGGACAATTGCAGTATGAGGAGCTGTGCCTGCAATATGACATTGCCCTGCTGAAATATGAGCGCGATCTGCTGCAGTCGTATATCAACAGGGGAGAGGAGCCTGATATCAAGGTGGTGTTTCAGAAGGTGGATGAGGCTGCTGAGACCTTCAATCAGAATATCCATCAGGAAGAAGAGAAGATCAAGAAGGCCAAGGAGTATATCGAAGAGCATAAGGAGGAGAACAGCAAGCAGCAGGAAGCAGAGAAACTGGAACTGAAGCAGATCTACAAACGTCTGGTGCACAGGCTGCATCCCGATTTGCACCCAGAACAGACGGAATGGGAGCGGGAATTGTTCCTGAAAGTGCAGGAGGCATATCGTAATGAGGACTTGGAGCGTCTTCGCCAGCTGGAGGCTGAGCTGAATGCAGGAATGCCATTTACCTCTGTGGAGAGCGATACCATCGAGGATTGGGAGGAGCGCGTCAGGAAGTTGAAGGAGCAGATAGCTGCTATCGAGGATGAGATAAGCCGGATAGAGCATGAATTCCCCTTCACGTATCGTGATAAGCTGAATGATCAGGAGTGGATTGCCGCCCAGAAGGAGGAAATCCGCGTAAGAATAGAGATGCTTCAAGAAGAAAAGGAGCGTCTGGAGAAGATCGTTGAAGTGTTAAGACAACAGGCTAATGAAGAATCAGATTGCTAAGATCAGTCCGGAGTTGCTGGAGATGATGGGGTCGAAGTTACCCAACAGTCTTCAGCCTTTCAGCAGGGAGATATTCTTGCTGGATATCGTTGTGGCTGGTACCACGCATTGCGAAGATATCGACTACGTTTATCCGTATCTGGAAAAGGGTTTGGTGCTCAGGATGCAGCGTATGCCCGAGAACAAGCACGATGAGAATGCCATAGCCATCTATTTTGATGATACAAGGATAGGCTATGTGCCTCGTGAACTGAATCTGGTGATCTCTCGTCTGATGGATGCTGGCAAGGCTTTCTTCTGCAGGGTTGAGGCTGTGGAGTTGGTGAATGACTATTGGGTGAAGATCGATGCAAAGATATATATGGTGGAGTAAGATGAAGCTTCTAACATAACTTTTTTCTTTTTATTTGTTAAATAATTGCTGTTTTATTTGGATTGTATTGGAATTATTCCTATCTTTGCAGCGTCATCAAGAAGATGATAGGGGCAGGGCGAAAGCCGTGTACCGCCACAAGGTCGTTTATTAGCGGCCTTATTTTTTTTATAACACATGGTTCTTCGACGAGCGAAGCGGCAGAGCCGAGCGCCTGACCCTCTGTGCACACGATACCCCCTAATGGATGTAAACGAAGAAATAATTACCTTGCAAAATTTGGAAGTTATTGATATAATTAGTATCTTTGCAGCCGAAAATGGTTTCGAATACCGCGCCTGATTGCATCTCGGGAGGGAGAGGGTTCGAAAACCTTTCAAGTTTCGAATACCGCGCCTGATTGGATCTCAGGAGGGAAGGGTTCGAAACGACATGCGGGGGGTGTACCACGAAAGTGGAGCCTCCTGTTACGTTTATATAATAATACATTATGATCATGGGGTCGGTTCTACTGATCTTTTTTTACGTTGAAAATTTGGATGTTCGAGAATAAGTTCGTATCTTTGCCTTCGCATTTGAAAACAATTGAACCGATGGAAGTGCACAGGGGGTCAAGAACGATGTGTAATACAGAAACTTCAAAAGTGATCAGTAGACCCCGTGATTCCTGGACTAATCAACAACAAGTACAATAACAAATTAAAATTCAACGATTATGAGAAAGTATTTATTCCTTTTACTGCTCCTGTCGGCAGTGAGTGCAAATGCACAGACGTTTGACGAGGCTGACCTCGTAGGTACATGGACAACAACAGGCTTGGCCTATGCTCCGTACAAAATCACTAATATTGAGAGCATTACTCTTGGTGATGGTATGTATGATTCTGGGAAGGGAGACGCAGCTTGGTGTGGCTTTTTTGAGAACATAACTAGCGTAAAGAATCGCGATGGTGAAGAAGAAACAAGAATATATGAGAAAGAACAGATTAACGATTTCTTTATATCTAACAACAACAAACTACACATTGTCCAAGAATCTATGACTTTCCACTTCATCATTGAGGAACTCACTGCAACAACGCTGAAAGTCAAGACTTACGACGGACAGAGTTATTCGTTCACCAAGGACAACTCCAGCGCGGCCGTCAGGGCTGTAGACATGACTCGCTCAGCTGATAACTCCACCTATAATCTCAGCGGCCAGCGGGTAGAGAACGTCACGACCGACGGCATCTACATCCAGAATGGCCAGAAGAAGGTCGTCAAAAGATAATTGATCATGTTGATCAGGGGTCTTTGATCTTTTTAAAGAAGAAAATGGAAAACGGAAGTCATTCGGCTTCCGTTTTTCGTCTGGTTTTTGAAATAATCGCCTAATCATTTGGAACTTATTGAAATATTTCGTATCTTTGCGGCGTGAAGGATGAAACGGCAGAGAGAGCCATGATGTCGGAACGGAGAACGGGTGATATACTCGTATGAGTGGGTTCGAGTCCTACCACCTGCCAGGCCTTCACCGTAAACATTATGTTAAACTTTAAATTGTATGCGTATGAAAAAGAAAAAAGCAAAAAAATCGGCAAAAAGTTGCTCAGTTGATAAACTTTTAATATCTTTGCAGCGATGAAACGAAGAATCATTGCCTACAAGAATTACTACAAGGACTTCTTCGAGTCATTGGATGAGGGAACGCAAGAAAAGATCCTATACGGGATGCTTCTGCTAAAGACCCAGGAACGTTTACCGTCAAAATTCGTCAAACCGATACGCGACGGTCTCTTTGAATTAAGAATCGAGTGGCAGAGCAATATCTACAGGATATTCTTCTGTTTTGATGAAGGACAAGTGGTGGTGCTCTTCAACTGTTTCCAGAAAAAGAGTCAGAAGACACCGACAAAGGAAATTAATAAAGCATTAAAACTGAAAGCAGAATATGAAGAAAGAAAAAAACATGGAGATCTTTGATGTGGATGCGCAGTTGGATGCGGCATTTGGAAAAGAAGGCACTCCAGAACGAGCAGCAGCCGAAGAAAGGGCCAACGCCTTCTTTACCGGGCAGATAATTGAAGAAGCACGAAAGAAGGCAAATATCACTCAGGAGGAACTGGCTGCAAGAATTGGAACCAACAAGTCGTACATCTCCCGCGTTGAAACAGGACGCACAGAGCCCAAAGTATCGACCTTCTACCGCATCATCGCCGCCCTCGGCCTTACGGTAGAACTCACTCCGGCGGTGTAACACTGGGACGGTTTTTTATGAGAAAATAATCGGGAAAACATTTGGTTTTCTCGATTATTTTTTGTAACTTTGTAGGGTAAAAGAGAGGTGGTTCCGGCCACGAGAAAACCCTAGTAATTCACCATTTAAAACATGTAAAGTTATGAGTAAAACCGTTAGAACGATCCTTCAGATCATTAGTTATGTCATCGCAGCCATTCTTGGTGCGGCTGGAGAAGCCGTGATGTAAATCATTGAACATTGAACATTGACCATTGAACATTAACGAAGGCCGCAATTAAGCGAGAACAATGCCAAATCGCATTTGAGCATTGTCGAGCGTGAGCGGACTCGATGTGAAACATCAAGGCCATGGAAAACCAGAAAGGCTTCAAAATCTCTCAGTACGCCTGTGCGGTGCTGCTCATCGTGAGCAGTATCGCGCTGGTGACGTATCAGGTCATCGAGATCGACGACGTGGCGGGCGGGCTGCTCTATTACGTGGCGCAGTCGTTCCTGTTGGCAGGCTCGATCTTCGGACTGGACCAGTACATAAAGATATTAAAGAAAAAAGAACCATGAAAGAGATTATCAATGACATCAGACTGTCAAAGCACTTTAAGCTGAGCGAGTTTCTGAATCTAAAGAAATATCCGGAGAACATCCCGACGATGCAGGTCGTGGCGAATCTTGCCTACGGCTGCCACTTCCTTCTGGAGCCAGCTCGCTTAGAGGTAGGCCCAATCATCATCAATTCGGGCTTCCGCTGCGAGGCCGTCAATCGCAGGGTAGGGGGCGTCAAGAATTCCCAGCATCTTCTCGGCCAGGCTGCCGACATTCGGCCTCAGAATCCAGCTCAATTCCAACGCCTCGTCGACTTCCTCAAAGCCAACGCCCTCACCGACCAGCTCCTCACCGGCTCCACCTGGCTCCACATCTCCTGGAATCCTTTCGCCCTGCCTCGCCACTATATCCGCATCGGCTACTACAAGTAAAACCTATCGCTGGGGCCTGGCCCCGGTGATAGGTAAACTTTTGCGGAAGGTGAGGGATTCAAACCCCCGATACCCGAAAGGGGTATACCGGATTTCGAGTCCAGCGCGATCGATCACTCTGCCAACCTTCCAATATGTCAATGCATCACAGCCCTCGTTTGGACTTTTGCGGATGCAAAGGTAACAACTTTTTCCGATTCCACCAAATTTATAAGGGTAAAAGTTGCCTTATCGGCGACTTTTATTCGAAAGAAAGTTTATTGAGACGGCTTTTTAGTTGCTCGGCCTCGGATTTGCGGATGCTTAATCTGATCTCGCAGGTGTTGTCATAGGTCTGCGAGACGATGCGGGGCTGCATCTCCTTGACGATGCGCATGACGTCGTTCATCATGGGGTAGGCGAACGAGTAGGTGATGATTTCCTCCACCTGCCGCGTTTCGATCTCGGAGTGGGCGATGGCATCGGCAGCGGCTTCGCGATAGGCCACGATGAGTCCGCTGGTGCCGAGGTTCACGCCGCCGTAGTAACGCACCACGACGATGAGGATGTCGGTGAGCTCGTTGCTGTTGATCTGTCCGAGGATGGGTTTGCCGGCCGTGCTGGAGGGCTCGCCGTCGTCGTTGGCACGGAAGTCGAGTCTCTCGGGACCGAGCATATAGGCGTAGCAGACGTGGCGGGCGTCGTAGTATTTCTTGCGATAGCCGGCAAGCAATTCCTTGATCTCGTCGACGGTAGACACATGATGAGCGAAGGCGAGGAACTTGCTACGTTTGTCGGTGTAGTAGCCCTCGCCTCCGGTCTTCAATGTCTTGTATTCGTCAAGCATTATACTCCTGCCAGGACTTGATCTTCACATCGTCGAGATTCATGGCGGTGAAGGCCTCGATGAAGGCCTTGGCCAGACGGACATTCGTCATCAGAGGAATGTTGTGGTCGATGGCACCACGACGGATCTTGTAACCGTTGGTGAGCTCGCGAGAGGTGTGGTTCTTAGGCACGTTGATGACGAGACCAACCTTGTGCTGAGAGATGAGATCCATCACATTCATTGAACATTGACCATTGACCATAGAACATTCTTCATCAGGCCAGGCCACGCTGATGGCCTTCACACCGTTGTCGTTGAAGAACTTGGCTGTTCCGCCAGTAGCGTAGATGGTATAACCCTTCTTGGCCAGCTGCTGAGCAGGCTCGAGCAGGCTTACCTTGCCCTTGGCACCACCAGAGGAGATTAGCACGGCATCCTTAGGAATAGAGTAGCCGGTAGCGATCAGCGAGTTGAGCATGGCCTCGTTGAGGTCGTCGCCCAGACAGCCTACCTCACCCGTAGAGCTCATGTCGACACCAAGTACGGGATCGGCGTTCTGCAGACGGGCGAACGAGAACTGGCTGGCCTTCACACCGATGCGGTCGATGTCGAACTCGCTCTTCTCAGGCTTCTGATATGGCGCGTCGAGCATGATCTTCGTAGCCGTCTCGATGAAGTTGCGCTTCAGGATCTTCGATACGAAGGGGAACGAACGAGAGGCGCGGAGGTTACACTCAATAACCTTCACCTCGCGGTTCTTGGCCAGGAACTGGATATTGAACGGACCGCTGATGTTCAGCTCGGCTGCAATCTTGCGGGCGATCTTCTTAATCTGACGGATGGTGGAGAAGTAGATGTTCTGAGCAGGGAACACCATCGTGGCATCACCAGAGTGAACACCGGCATACTCCACGTGCTCGGAGATGGCGTACTCGATCACCTCGCCCTTGTCGGCTACGGCGTCGAACTCAATCTCCTTCGTCTCAGTCATGAACTTCGATACCACTACGGGGAACTCCTTCGACACCTCGGTAGCCATGTTCAGGAAGCGATGCAGCTCCTCCTCGTCATAGCAGACGTTCATCGCAGCACCCGAGAGCACATAAGAAGGACGCACGAGGACGGGATAGCCTACCTTGGCCACAAACTCCTTCACATCGTCGAACGAGGTGAGGGCCTGCCATGCGGGCTGGTCGATACCCAGTTTGTCGAGCATAGCCGAGAACTTGTCGCGGTTCTCTGCACGGTCAATATTCACCGGCGATGTGCCCAGCACGGGAACACCCTGGCGATAAAGTTTCATGGCGAGGTTGTTAGGAATCTGACCACCCACGGAAACGATGACACCACGAGGCTGCTCGAGGTCGATGACGTCGAGTACACGCTCCAGCGAGAGCTCGTCGAAATACAGACGGTCGCACATGTCGTAGTCAGTAGACACGGTCTCGGGGTTGTAGTTGATCATGATGGACTTATAACCCAACTTGCGGGCGGTGTTGATGGCATTTACGGAACACCAGTCGAACTCTACGGAAGAACCGATACGGTAAGCGCCTGAACCTAAGACGACTACAGACTTCTCATGAGAGTAGTAGTTGATATCGTGTGCAGCGGCATATTTCTCATTCGTAGGATCGCCGAAGGCGGGTGTATGCGTGTAGGTGAAGTAGAGGTAGTTGGTGAGCTCAGGATGCTCAGAGGCTACCGTCGGGATGCGCTTCACACTCGGCACGATACCCTTCTGCTTACGATATTTGCGCACCTCAAGATTCTCCTTCTCCATATTCGTGGACTTCGACTTCATCACGAAACGGGCGATCTGGAAGTCAGAGAAGCCACAACGCTTCACCTCCAGCAGCAGGGCATCGGGAAGTTCCTCGAGCTTGTTGTATTTCAGCAACTCGTGCTTCAGGTCGACGATATGCTTCAGACGCTCCAGGAACCAGACATCGATCTTCGTGAGCTCTTCGATGCGCTCGATGGTGTAACCCTCTTCGAGCGCCTGAGCGATGGCGAAGATACGCAGGTCGGTGGGGTTGGCAAGTTCCTCGTCGAGGTTGTCGAACTTCGTGTGGTCGTTGCCCACGAAGCCGTGCATGCCCTGACCGATCATTCGCAGACCCTTCTGCATCATCTCCTCGAACGAGCGGCCGATACTCATAATCTCGCCGACGGACTTCATCGACGAACCGATCTGACGGCTGACACCGGCGAACTTCGTGAGGTCCCAACGGGGGATCTTACAGATCATATAGTCGAGGCTCGGAGCGACGTATGCACTAGAAGTGGTGCCCATCTCACCGATCTGGTCGAGGGTGTAGCCGAGAGCGATCTTGGCAGCGACGAAGGCGAGGGGATAACCGGTGGCCTTTGAAGCAAGGGCTGAAGAACGTGACAGACGGGCGTTGATCTCGATGATACGGTAGTCGTTAGTCTCAGCGTTGAAAGCAAACTGAATGTTACACTCACCGACGATACCGAGGTGCTTAACACACTTGATGGTGATCTCCTGCAGCATCTTCACCTGCTCTTCACGGAGCGAACAGGTCGGAGCCACAACGATAGACTCACCAGTATGGATGCCGAGAGGATCGAAGTTCTCCATTGAGGCTACCGTGAAGCAACGGTCGTTGGCATCGCGGATGCACTCGAACTCGATCTCCTTCCAACCCTTCAGACTCTCTTCGACCAGAATCTGGGGAGCGAAGGTGAAGGCTGACTCAGCCAGTTCGATGAACTTCTTCTCATCGGGACAGATGCCAGAGCCGAGACCACCTAGGGCGTAAGCCGAACGGATCATGATGGGGAAACCGATCTCGTGGGCGGCCTTCAGGGCGTCTTCCATCGACTCTACGGCGTGAGAGACGGGAACCTTCAGGTCGACCTCGCCCAACTTCTTCACAAAGAGGTCGCGGTCCTCGGTATTCATGATGGCCTCTACGCTGGTGCCCAGCACTTCAACGCCGTACTCCTTCAGCGTGCCGTTCAGATAGAGCTCGGTACCGCAGTTCAGCGCGGTCTGTCCACCGAAGGCCAGCAGAATGCCGTCGGGACGCTCTTTCTTGATGATTTCGGTCACGAAGTGGGTATTTACGGGTTGGAAATACACCTTGTCGGCAATACCTTCCGACGTCTGGATGGTCGCGATGTTGGGGTTGACGAGTACACTCTTGATGCCTTCCTCGCGAAGTGCCTTCAATGCCTGAGAGCCGGAGTAGTCAAACTCACCGGCTTGTCCGATTTTCAAGGCGCCCGAGCCAAGAACAAGCACCTTCTTCAGTTCTTTTTTCATATTAATTGGGTTGATTTTTGAGAATTCCTATAAATCGCCTGCAAAGGTACAAAGAAATCTGGAATCTACCAAATCAATTGGAATTTTTTGCTCGCCGAGAATCAGAGTTCCCTTTCCGCCATGACTCTCGATGAGGATTTCCTTACGGTTCATCTCGATGTGTATCGGACCGAAAGGTGTTGGTACGTCGCCACTTATCCACTCGAGACCACCCAAAGAGGGACGGATCTCGTATTCCTCATAGCCAGGTTTGGTGGGACGCACGCCGAGGAAGTATTTGCCTAACAGATAGAGCGGGCTGGCTCCCCAGGCATGACAGAGCGACTTGCCGTAAGGACGACCGTACATGGCGAGGTGCTCGGTGCCTTTCTCCGAAGGGACGTATTTCTCCCAGAACGTCGTGGCTCCCTCGCGAAGCATGCCGCCCCAGTAGGACTTGATCTCTTGGAGAACCTCCTTATGGTGGCCCATCGTACAAAGGGCTTCGAGTTCGTAGAAACGCATATAGGGTGTGGTGATGGCAGGGATGTCGGGGTTTAGCATGACACTCTTCATGATCTCGCGGCGTTCCTCCTCATAGGCGAGGCCGTAGAGGATGGCGAACATGTTGGGGAACTTGGTGATCTGACGATTCATCTGGCCGTCCTCGATGGCGTGGTAGTACGCCTTCTGCTCGTAGCTCCAGAAGGTCTGCTTGATCTTGTTACGCAGTTCCTCGGCTTTGACGCGATAGGTGCTCTTGTTGATGCCCAGGAGTTTGGCACATAGCGCCATCGTCTCCATCGCTTTCATCAGGAGAATCTGTTCGAAACAGAGTGTGCCGCGTTTGTGCATGGGGAAGTCTACCCAGTCGACGAAGATCCAGTCGTCGGGTTGGCCCTCGGCCATGCCATTGTCGTTAAGACGTCCCTCGACGTAGTTCATCAGCGTCACCATACGGGGCCACATCTCGCGGACAAAGTCCACATCGCCTGAATACTGGTAGTAGTCGAGGATGGATTTGAACCAGTAGAAGGTGTAGTCCATGATGGTGTTGACGTGCGCCGTCACAGGATCCTTGCCTCGCAGCTGCCGGATGGTGCGCTTCACGCATTCGGTATCGAAACGCAGGTAGTAGTTCATCAGATAGCTTTGGATGGCGTCGCCACTCCAGGTCCATCGGTCGCGTTTGATGCCGTCCATGAAAAACTCCCGCGTGGTGAGGTCCAAGGTGTAGGCGGAGATCTCCCATATCTTATTCAGTTCTTCATCAGAACATCGGAAGGAACCACTTCGCTTTGGGTCATATGGCGCATATTCATAATCCATGAGCACCTCGTCGTAGCTGCTGTCTTCGTCTTTCTCAATGTAGACATAACGGAAGGCCTTGCTGCCCAGCGTCTCACCTTCGTGGAGGAGGTCGAGGGTCTCGCAATGTGCTTTGTCGAGGGCCTCTTCTTCGCTCTCGCCATAGAAGATATGAACGGCGCCTTTGAGACCTTTTACTTTCAGATAACCGAATGTCTCACGACCGAAGTCGTAGAGGGTTCCGTTTGTTGTTGTAGCACGACTACAAACTGGACGTTGTTCCTTGCGTGCTAACTGATAGGCGGAGGGTGGGGTATCAATACTGTTGAAGTTCCAGGAGGCAGCAGGGACGTAGATGCCCGAACCATGAGCCACGCCGTTCTCATCAATCCAGAGCTTATCCTCATAGGTGACGAGCCAGGTGCTGTCGGTCTTGACGGTCTTGCCGTCAATAAAGAGGGCTGGGGGAGTGGCTTGATTCCAGACTTTCAGATTCAGTTTGTGACGGCCTTTCGGAACGGTTAGGGTCTTATAGCTGTTGTTCAATCCCCACTTGACCTCTCCTGACTCAGGGGAGGAGAGTTTTCCGTCGAGGGCGAGATTGAACTGTCCCTCGCAGGCGATGGTGACGGTTTCTTCTTCTGTAAGCTCAAAACTCTTCGAGAACTCCACCGTGACAAAATGCGAGTCCTGTTTCCAAAATGGCGGGAACATCGCCCCGCGTTCGGTGCGCCGGTTGTTGAAGATATTTCCCAGCCAGATCTCAAAATCTCCAGGATACCAGATCCAATTTGCTTCCGCCATAGATAATACGATTTACTGCTGAATACCAGCTTTGTTCTTGATGTCGTTACTGACCTGTGGGCCGTTGTTCTCCCAGACGTTTCCTGGGCCGTTGGCATTCTGGAGGTATTTCTCTGAGGGGGTCCAGTTGTCGCGGACGGTGATGTTCGAGGAGCCCTCGTCGGTATACAGATAGAACCAATGGTTGGGATCGTGTACATAACTGGGTTTCGCGATGTCGCGAACGACGTTCTCGCTGATTATAGTGCCAGGTTGGTTGCCGAGGGTGTAGATGCCGGCGCAGTCGTACATGTGTTGGGCGTAATTATAGATGAGATTCGCATGGACCTTATTGTCCTTCATACATACCGAATCGCGATTCCAGCCCCAACCCAAGGATATGCCCGTATAGGAGACATCGTGGATGGTGTTGTGTTCGATGGTGATGCCGCTGACGTAGCCTGCTGCGATGGCCACGCAGCCCCAGTCGTCGTTGGCGATGTCGCAGAACTCCGACTGTTCAATAGTCAGCCCGTTGCATACTTCTCTCGAGTCTGCTGGTTGGTAGGGCAGATGAGTCTCTAAACCTTCAGGCGAGAAACTCCCGACCACCAGGCCGTTCATGGCGATATCATTAAATCTGCAGTTGCTCACCTTTCCGCCTTTGCAGCCGATGACATAGTCGAGCCCGGAGCCTCCGAGGTGTTCAAAGCGACAGTTGTCGAAATTGACGTTCTCGGCGTAGCGTAGTTCTACGGCGGCGTCTGCTCGGCCGAGCCAGCCCTGATTGTCGAGCTTGTGATTGTTCGGGCGGTCGATCTGTGGACGAAGCTTATAGGCTTCCGTCAGATACATGCCTGCCTGTAAAGGTACATGCCCTTTTTGCGATGGCCGCATCCACGTGGTGTGGCTGAAAGTGACACCCTTGATGGTGATATCGCGCACAGGATGGTCAGGTGTACCTATCACCTCGATAAGGGTCTCCACAACGGGATAGACGGCGGTAAAGGCCTCTCCCCATACTATGCCTTCGCGGTCACGCGGATAATACCATAGTTTCTGAGCGCGGAAATCATAAAACCATTCGCCAGGCCAGTCGAGCAGCTCCTTGGCATTGGTGAGATAGAAGGGTGAGGGATGGCCTGTATTCGGTGTCATTGGTGAAGGCCACGGATGTTCGAACTGCAGCTTCGCCTCGGGGTCGTGAAAACGCACGGCTACTGAGTCGCCCTGTGGCGTGAGTGACTTGATACGAAGATTAGAGGTACACCACATTTCATGCAGAACCATCTCTGGAAGTGCTGCCGTCTTCTTCAGCAGGGCCTTGGGGATGCTCTTCTTCGGCACCCAGAGAATCTGGTTCTTCTTGTCGTAAGTGAGGATGCGATGCATCTGTTCGAAGTCTACGACATCGCGGGCACGGACGGCTTTTTCCTGATTCACCCATAACTGACGGAAGTCTATGGGATAACCGTTGAAGTCGGGGATGTCGGCCGTATAGAATTTCCCTTCTTTCTTCCATACATTGATGCGGTTGCCACCGCTGATGATGGCACCTTGGCCTTCGATGGTCAGTCCACTATCCTCAGGACGCAACCGTATGGGCTCATAGAGTTGATAAATGCCTGGCGCCAGACTGATTGTCACAATCGTCGTTTGCCCTCCTATCCGCTTCATCTCGCGCGCTTTCCTGACGGCATCTGCTAAGGATGAATCGGGTGTGATCCTGATTTCATGGAAATCAATGACCTCTTTTGTTGCCAGCGCATTCAGGCACCAGCAGCATATCATCACCAATATCTTCCACCTCCCGGTCATTATCATGTTCAATGTTTTACGTTCAGCCAGACGCTCATGTCGTCTATGCCCCGGTTGTCCCAGGCGTAGTAGGGAATGAGACGTATCTTCACCTTGTTTTCGCTTTTAGGACGCCAGACCTCGCGGTAGAGCGTCTCGTTGTCCCATTGGTTCCATGGTGCGGTCTGCATAGCTTCGCCCTCGAGGGCAATCACCTCGTGGCCGGCGATGGTGACGCGCGACTCCTTGAACTTGATGTCGGCGGGCAGCGAGAGTTCGTTGATACGGTAAGTATAATCGATGTCCTGACCTTCGAGGCAGTAGACCAGCGGACCACGCATCACACAGACCTGGTTCTTTGCTTCCTCCACGAGCGGGTTGGCTTCCATCAGACGCGGTTTCATCTCCATATAGATCTCGATGACGTCGCCCTTCTTCCACTTCGGATGATTCTCCGTGGTGGATATTTCCGGATCTCTCCTTGATAACCCGGATCTCTCCGTCCGCCATTCCCCCCGTACTTGTTCACCGTTGAGCTTCACGCTATATTTGTCACACCAGTCAGGAATGTGCAGTTTGACGGTCGAGAGCTTCTTCGCTTTCTTGATCTCGATGCGAACTTTCCCGTCCCAGGGGTAGTCGGTCACCTGCTCGATTTCAAGGTCTTTCGTTTTAAGGGTGTTCTGGCCGTAGAGGTTTACGTAGAGGAGTGTGTCGTCCTTAATAGAATAGGCGTACTCCTGCGCTTCGCAAAGCGTGCGTACGGTGTTCGGCGGACAACAGAAGCAGGAGATGTAATGTTGGCGATGCTTCGGCCAGCGCATCACGTAGGGGAACTCCTTCGTGCGACGCAACGTCTCGGTATAGAAATAGTCCTTACCGTCGAGCGAGATGCCGGAGAGAATGCCGTTATAGAGTTCGGTCTCAATGTTGTCGAGGTATTTGCCGTTGCCCGTAGTCTGGAACATACGCCATGAGAACAATAGCATGCCAATCTGCGCACAGATCTCATTGTGTGCGGCCTCCTGTGGCAACTGAAACTGTCGACCATAAGCCTGGTGAATCTGCTGGATTGAGGGCTGGTCGTAGGTGGTGCCGTCGGGCGAAACACCATCGTAGAGGGCTCCGCAGCCGCCGGTGATATAGATCTTGTGATTCACGATGTCGTTCCAGATAGCTTCGAGGTTCTTCATCAGCTGTGCCTCGCCAGTCTCGGCATAGAGGTCGGCGACACCGGCATAGAGATAGTTTGCTCTTACGGCATGCCCCATTGCCTCATACTGGTCACGTAGCTTATGACGGTCCTGATTATGGTCCTCACCATTGGTCACAGAGTCGCGGATGGCGATGAGGCCTTTAGCCAGGATAAGATATTTCTCGTCACCCGTCTCACGATACATCTCCGCAGCACCCATATAGTGACTGGGACATATGGCATTGCGCGAGAGTTCTGCGGCATCGTTGGTGAGGAAGTTGTAGAGGAAGTCGGCGGCTTTCTTACTACATTCAAAGAGGGTGGTTTTACCTGTAGCACGTTTATGTATGATACCAGCCGTCATGAGATGGCCGAGGTTATAGGTTTCGAAGTTCAGACGCGAGGCAAAGGCTTTCTTGTGGTCGTTGCCAATCTCAATGCCGATATTGGTGTTGTCGCCAGCATGCGAGTCGATACCGAGGTTGCGTTCAGAGATGACGACTGGCGTATGGATATAGCCATCGTTGCGCTGGGCTAATCTGACTTGCTCAATGAAACGGTCCATCAGTTCGTCCAGTTCTCCGTCTTTCGTGATGGCATAGACCGCAGCACAGGCTTCGAGCCATTTATACATATCGCCATCGTGGAAAGGAGGGCCGTGATGCTTACCCTGTACGGTACCTGCTGCCACCTCGAAATTTCGGAAACCATTGCTGCCGTGAGCTCCTTTCTCGTCGAGTGTCTCCCAGGGCGTGTTCCATGTATTCCACATGTCCCATATAGTGGTACTGTGCATGGTATCAAAAACGTCTCCCCAGAAGCCTCCAGTCCATCTTACGGCTCCCAAAGGGGTGTTCTTCATTTTCGCCTCCTGACTGTTGCTCAGGTCCGTTAGTCCCTGGGCCTGCATTGGACTAAATGAAAATAGGGAAATAAAAAATGATAAACCTATCGCCTTATTCATATGTCTTAACTCCTATAGTTTTCCACCTCTGGCTCTTACTCGCTCATACCATGCTTCACGTTCTTTCACCAGGTCATATCCCCGTCTGGTGAGGTAGTTGTTGATACGTCCTTTGTATTTGCCGAAGACTTCGTGCTTCTTCTTCGAGCTTTCGGCATCGATGGCGAGTTCACGTGCTTCAATCAGCCAAGCCATAATCTGTTGCTTTTCCTCGTCTTTCAACGTCGGGATCATATCGCAATGGGCATCATAAGTAACCTTTACCACATTAAAGGTCATCACGTCTTTAACCTTCACGATATCTTGCTCTTTCAGATACATCGACAGGTCTGCAATGAATCCGTAATGCGAACGATAAAGCTTTGAATCACAGAGCGCTTCTGCAAGTTTCTTGTCCTTTTGCTTTAAGGAGTCTCGTTCGGCGTAGATGTCGTTCAGCTTAAAGTAACGATTGGCAATGATATTCACCACATTTTGTCCAAGAGGTGTCCAAGTGATGCCCAATTCATCGGTAGCCTTCTGAGCACGTCCGATGATGGTATTGACATAGTCTGCATCGCGTCCCTCGCTGTCGATCTTGACCTCTGGTTCGGGATAGCTATTGAAGATTTCCTTGAGGTAGCGCACGTTGGCACCATAGTTCATCTTTACGTTACGCACCATCGTTGTGTCGCGGCTTCGTTCTACGAAGAGCCACCCGTTCCATCCCATTTCATCGAGGACTTTCTTGATGGCCGGCATGTTGATCGTAGAGTCGTTGCGTAACCAGACTCTATCTGTGTTTGAGGCATGAATAGCGCAAATATTCTTTGCACCGAGTTGCTTCAGGTCTTTGGGAATATCCCAGCCGTTCTCTACGATGGTTTGGAACTTATAGAATATCGCAATACCGTTACTCTTGATCTCTTTCAACAATTTCAGATTACTTTTTGCATCCAGAGGGGTGTCGATGCCTACGACTTTTCCCCGTGACTTGGCTGTCTCGCCGATGTCATGCAGACGTTTGACAATCACGGCACGTTTCACTTTATCTGTAGTCCAGTCGTTACCGCAACCTCCAAGCGGCAGGAAGGCCACGCGTGTTCCCCCCATCTTGTCCATCGTGTCAAAGCAGTCGTCAACGAGTGCCATATAATTATCGCGCTTCGTCAGATCCTGGGCATAGAAACCGCTCATGGCTATTGCACCAATCTGGATTCCTAAAGAATCGGCTACATGTTTGAAATGTGCAGCCTCACGGTCATCACGCATCTTGTTGTCAAACATCTCACGTTGTCCCAGAGCGCCCATATCCATCTCAATGCCGTCGCTGCCTAGTTGTCGGGCTAGATCGAACTCTCCGAGTTTTTGTCTTTTAAGGATCATCCAGTCGCACACTCCAATTTGGTATGATTGTGCCATTAGCATCTCTACTCCCGCTGAAAGGGAAATAAAAAGGCCAATAAAGAAAATGCGATACTTCTTCATAAAGAGGGTTGGTTTATTTGTAAAAAGCCGACAAACTGATGGCAAGAGAGATACGTGCCTTCAATTCCTCTTTCTCTTTGGGTGAAAGGGGAGTCATCTTTTTCGTTTGATTTTTCTCCACCATAAAGCGTCTTTTTAATAAGGACGTTTTTATGGTGTATTGTAACCAATGATTATACAGCAATTTGCATTTCTCCAGCATATTCTCTCAGGCGAGAGATGCTGCGATGCATCAGATTACGTACGCTTTGGTAGTTGATGCCCATGATTCGGCAGATATCGTCATACTTGCGATGCTCGAGATAATAGAGATTGATGATTTGACGTTGTCTGGGAGAGAGCTTTTCAAAATATTTCTTGACGGAATCGGTAAGGGCCAGCTGACGTTCCATTCGCTCATGGTAGTATTCGTCATACTCTGCTACGACCTGCATATTGGCATCTGTGATTTCATTGTCACACAATTTCACGTTTCTGCGGAACTCATCGTTGATGCGGTTGCGGAGAGAGATATAGAGATAGCTCTCTATATTGTTGATGGCTCCTAATCCTTCCTTGCGGGTGAAGAGTTTTACAAAGACATCTTGGATACAGTCCTTCAAAGCCTCACGGTCTGAAGTGAACTTTGAACCAAAGGCAAAGAGTCCGTCGATATGTTTGTCGTAAAGATTCGAAAATTCTTCCATCTCTATTATTGTAATTAAGCAGTTTGCGTATCATGTAGTTTGTGAGTGCAAAAATAGCAATAATATATGAGACAGACCCCTAAAAAATGATTTTTTTCCTATAATAAACTATTTTTTTTGTTTTTTATACGATTTGGTTACAATCTTCTGAGCCAGATGACTTGATTTTCGTGGATATCATCTGGTGTGTAGGAATCCTTTAGTGTCAAAGATTTCTTCAGAAGTGTTATGTTACCATTCTGCTTATCGATGGCATAGACATTGTATTTCCCCATTGCGATATGTGCGCTGAGACGCTTTCCCAACGTGTATATAAGATAACCTTTTTCCGAATCACCAATCATCAGACCATCTTTGCAGTCGACAGGCGTCATTCTGCCGAGATCTTTGAGTAATGACAATTGAAGAGGTGTTGCCGTTTGACGGTTGATGGGGATATTGGGTAGTGAACCGCCGGCCATGAGGATAGCCCAACCATAATCGGGATATTGTTGCGCATAGAAAGTAACGGCCTTATCAGGATAGCGGTCGCGCATCTCACGAACAGCACGATAAGCCTCCATAAAACCTGTCTTGCCGACTTTCATTTTCCGCATCCATTGTCTGGGCGCCATATTCTTGCCGCCTTCTGGAGCCCATAGGCCTTCGGTGTTGTAGTGCCAGTAGCGGATGTCGATAATATCGACGACTTTATTGAGTGCGGGATCTGCAAGAATACTGTCTTGTACGTCTTTGGTACAGCTGAGGGCTATCAACGGATGGTGTCCAGTCTCTTTTTCCCAATCGGCGATGGTCTCTAGCCAGAACTTTGTGAAATGATATGGACCCGTGTATTCGGAACTGATGAAATGTACTACATTGGACTGGTCTTTGAGTTGGTCGAGACACATGCGGATATACTGTTGGTGAAGAGGTCGCAGCACGAGATTGTTTTCATTATAGAACTGTTCTGCGATAAAGATGCGCTTGTCACCGGCAAAGGGTACGGGCTCAGGGAAGTTGGTGCCGTTGATATTGTTCACAGGACGCCAGGGACAATCCACCCAATGAGCACCGGCCTCAAGGATGTTATGCTGGAAATAGTGCTCGTTGAAAAGAAGGATATCCTTCTCTGCAGCTTTCTGAGCAAATTCGTTCAGACGGCTCCAGTACCAGAGGTTTGGTCTGGTGAGGTCGTAGCGTGAGAGTCCATCCCAGGCCGTTCCTTGTCCAGAGCGTGCAAAAGGTTGCTCGTAGAACGGAGCCCAGACATCACCGTCTGCTCGTCTTACGCGTTCATGGTCGGTGCGACGTAAGTCATACCAGAGCCCGTAGTTGTGGTCCAGAGCAACGTAGTGATGGTCGGAAAGAAAGCTCACAACCGAGTCGATGCGATCTGTCCATCCTATGTCTTCTCTTCCTGGCACAAAACGGGTGATGGCAGGTTTGGCGTCTTTTGCTACGAAGTTATCCTTTACGCGACCACTCCACCATGGGATGGCGTATTGGTTGCCTGTGAGGAGGCAGCCGTCGTCATTTGTTAGTTGATAATTGATTGTTGATAGTTGATAATCCTTGCGTTCCGATGGTAGTAAGCCAGCAGAGCTGGAGCATGCAACCGCTGTCATGGGTTCTTTGGATTTCTCCACTTTCCACTCTCCACTCAACGAATCAATCCACATCTCCAACGTGAGTCTTGGCTCTTCGAGAGATTCTTTTGCCAATGCCATCGCCTGTTCTACTGTCGGTGAACTGGTGGCATTGGTGTTGCGGGGGAGAATATTGGGCTCGAAGGGTAACTTTCCCAGTCGTTTCTCCAATTGGTCATAGAAGAGACTCCGTGGTGATACGTGATCATTACTGCTGGTCCATTCACCATCACCCGTCAACGTCCCCCAACATCCGTGAGCGCTGTTCTTATTGTCTATGTCTGGGGAATAACATTCGACAGTAGAGGCTGTGCATTGCCAGAACATAGAGTTGGCGGTGTTCCACCCTGTACCAAACTGGAACTGCTCCAGATTGGCAAAACGCAAGTCGTGGCCCTCGATATTGACAATATCAAAAAGTAATCCTGCAGCCCAGGAACCGATACTCCCGCTGAATCCTAGTGACTCTTCTCCTTCGCATTGTACGAAGGCATTGGGACCTGCGGCACAGAATCCTGCTGCAAAGTCGTGGATGCCTTGACGGGAGATACAACGTTGGAAGAGCGTCTGTTGTCCACGTGTCAGAAATACTTGTCTTCGCCAGCCCCCAACTTCCGAGACAGGCTCTTGTGCGATACAGTCTTCGACGGTAATACGGCTGGTCTCTTTCTGCAGATTTACAGCTGATCCTGCCAGATGTTTGAAACAGACACGTCGAATCCAGCTATCGCGTACCTTATTTATATAGATACCATCCCAACAGTGGTCTTCATCCTTTGGATTCCAATGGTTCACTTCTGATTGCAAGGTCATATTCTCAATGCCACATTCGGTAATCTCATCGATAGTTTTCTGACGAAGAATATAAGCTCCGCCGTATTCCTGAGAGATTGTCGTTGTGATAGGGGCATCAAAGGTGATAGTCGTTCCAGAAACAGCCGTAATAGTTCTGTCCCAGATGATGTCGATATCTGTGGGCTTCCATCCTGTATAATCCAGTCCGCCGCCAAAATCATTCATCTTCAGACTCAGAATCCACTCCTGTGTACAAGGTCTCACAATCCGTATACGTTCGCCTACCTTATAGTCTCCTCGGCTCACTTGCATCGTCATACTTCCTGCTACGACCTTCTTACTCACGATAGAATCAGAAACTTGATTCTGGCCTATGACTTTCTCTTTTGCTTCCACATAGATGACAGCGCCACGGTCAACGCCTTGCTTTACCAATGTCGTCTTGGCTCTGCCCATGCCTCGCAAGACAATACCTGAAGTCGTAATGCGCAGAGGCTTCGAGAGATGAAAGACGCCTTCCCCCAACAATATAGCTCCACGATGACCATTTGCGTCGACCTTCTTCTTCGCTACCTGATCGATGGCCTGCTGAATCAACGTTGCACAGTCACCTTCTTGCCAACCGACATAAACAGCAGTCTTTACATCCGGGATGGCCTGCTCAGAAGCATGATAGCCGCAGGTGGAGTAGTCCATCGGGATATAGACTTCTTTTTTCGCTTTGGGGGCCGCCTGTATTGTCAGACACAAACACAGACTTATGGAAATATGGGTGATTCTGTTCATCGCTTCGTTTTTTTATAAGACGTTTCTTCTCTCGGAATGTACTCCCTTCATAGAAGGGAAACAAAAAAGCTCCGACGTTCATCGGAGCTTTCTTATCATTGGCGGAGTGGGGGATTACTCACCCTTCTCCATCTTTGCCTTCAATTCAGCGAGTACGTCGATGTCGCCCAGTGTGGTGCTAGCAGCAACATTCTCAATCTTCGGAGCCTCATCCTTCTTGGCACGAGGAGCCTTCTTGGCTGCAGCCTTCTTCTCGTCACGAGCGGGATCCTCGAAGGTACGGCTGTGAGAGAGGATGATACGCTTGCTGTCCTTGTTGAACTCAATCACCTTGAAAGGCAGAACCTCACCGGCAGCAGCCTGTGAACCATCTTCCTTCTGCAGGTGCTTCGGGGTAGCAAAGCCCTCAACGTCCTCGTCGAGCTGAATCACAGCACCCTTCTCGAGCAGTTCAGTGATCTTGCCCTCGTGAACAGAACCAACGGTGTACTTAGCCTCGAATACATCCCAAGGATTGTCTTCGAGCTGCTTGTGACCAAGGCTCAGACGACGGTTCTCCTTGTCGATGTCGAGAACGACTACATCGATCTCTGCACCAACCTGTGTGAACTCTGAAGGATGTTTCACCTTCTTGGTCCAAGAGAGGTCGCTGATGTGAATCAGACCGTCAACGCCTTCCTCAAGCTCTACAAATACACCGAAGTTAGTGAAGTTGCGAACCTTAGCGGTGTGCTTGCTGCCTACAGGATACTTATTTTCGATAGCCTCCCAAGGATCCTCGCGGAGCTGCTTGATACCCAGTGACATCTTACGCTCATCGCGGTCGAGAGTCAGGATGACTGCCTCAACCTCTTCGCCAACTTTCAGGAACTCCTGAGCGCTGCGGAGGTGCTGGCTCCATGACATCTCTGAAACGTGGATCAGACCCTCAACACCGGGCTGAACCTCAACGAATGCACCGTAGTCGGCAATAACGACAACCTTACCCTTCACGTGGTCGCCCACCTTGAGCTCCTGGTCGAGAGCATCCCAAGGATGCGGAGTGAGCTGCTTCAGACCGAGGGCAATGCGCTTCTTCTCGTCATCGAAGTCGAGGATAACGACATTGATCTTCTGGTCGAGCTCTACAACCTTGTGAGGATCGTCTACGCGGCCCCAAGAAAGGTCTGTGATGTGGATGAGTCCGTCAACACCACCGAGGTCAACGAATACGCCGTAAGAAGTGATGTTCTTAACGGTACCCTCGAGGATCTGACCCTTTTCGAGCTTACCGATAATCTCCTTCTTCTGAGCCTCGATCTCTGCCTCGATGAGAGCCTTATGAGAAACAACCACATTGCGGAACTCCTGATTGATCTTCACGATCTTGAATTCCATAGTCTTGCCAACGAACTGGTCGTAATCGCGTATGGGGTGAACGTCGATCTGGCTTCCGGGAAGGAAAGCTTCGATACCGAAGACGTCAACAATCATACCGCCCTTCGTGCGGCACTTGATGTAACCCTGTACAATCTCTTCAGCGTCAAGGGCTGCGTTCACACGATCCCAAGACTTAGAGAGACGTGCTTTCTTGTGAGAGAGAATCAGTTGACCTTTCTTGTCCTCTGCGCTCTCTACGTAAACTTCTACTACGTCACCAATCTTAAGATCAGGATTGTAGCGGAATTCTGAAGCGGGGATAATACCATCGCTCTTGTAACCGATGTTGACAACAACTTCCTTTTTGTCAACTGAGATGACCTTACCGTCAACAACCTGATGGTCGGCTACTTTGTTCAGGGTTTCATCGTAAGCCTTGTCAAGTTCTTCTTTGCTGACGTTGGCTACGGAGCCGTTTTCAAACTCTTCCCAATTGAAGTCCTCAAGCGGCTTCACGTTCTTTGTTAATTCTGACATAAATAAAATTATGTTGCCCCTCGTTTGTTTGTCGGGGCGGGGTCTGCACAGACGTTTACCAGACCATTTTTAAAGGGTTAATAATAGATAGGAGCTAGCGCCTGTTCCGGCCCCTATTTCCCCCTACGGGGGACAAAGCGGCTGCAAAGGTACAAAATAAATGTTAAATGATATGTGGTAAATGAAATATGATAAGCTTCTTTTATGAAAGATTAACAAAAACAGAGATGATAAATATTAAAAAGGGGCGAATTCTCACGAACTCGCCCACTTCTCTCAACAATATTGTTTGTCTACATTATATTCTGATTGTGTTGTTCCATTTTTTTATTAGACAATGCCCTGAGCCATCATAGCTTTAGCAACCTTCATGAAGCCGGCCACGTTAGCACCCTTCACATAGTTGATGTAGCCATCTTTTTCAGTACCGTACTTCACGCAGTTCTCGTGAATGTCGGCCATGATGCGCTTCAGATAGTCGTCAACCTCCTTGGCTGTCCATGACAGACGCTCTGAGTTCTGACTCATCTCAAGACCAGATACTGACACACCACCGGCGTTAGAAGCCTTACCAGGAGAGTAGAGAATCTTGGCATCCTGGAAGATCTTGATAGCTTCAGGCAGTGAAGGCATGTTGGCACCCTCGGCAACGGCAATGATACCGTTCTTCACCAGAGCAGCAGCCTCGTCGCCGTTGATCTCGTTCTGGGTAGCGCAAGGCAGAGCGATATCGGCCTTCTCGTACCAAGGACGCTTGCCCTCAGTGTATTTAGCTGTAGGATACTCCTGAACATACTCCTTGATACGTCCACGCTCTACATTCTTCAGTTCCATGATATAATCGAGCTTCTCACGTGTGATACCGTCTGGATCATAGATGTAACCGTCAGAGTCTGACATCGTCATAGGAATAGCACCGAGCTGCAGGCACTTCTCGGCAGCATACTGAGCCACGTTACCAGCACCAGAGATCAGGACCTTCTTACCCTTGATGTCGATGTTGCGGGTAGCAAGCATTGAGCAGAGGAAGTATACAGTACCATAACCAGTAGCCTCAGGACGGATGAGTGAACCACCGAAGGGGATACCCTTACCTGTAAGCACACCCTGGAACTGGTGAGTGAGCTTCTTGTACTGTCCGAACAAATAGCCTACCTCACGGCCACCAACACCGATATCACCAGCGGGAACGTCCTCATCAGGACCGATTACGCGATACAGTTCGTTCATGAATGCCTGGCAGAAACGCATTACCTCAGCGTCGCTCTTACCACGGGGAGAGAAGTCAGAACCACCCTTTGCACCACCCATAGGCAGGGTTGTCAGCGAGTTCTTGAAAGTCTGCTCGAAAGCGAGGAACTTCAGGATACCGAGGTTCACACTCTTGTGATAACGGAGACCGCCTTTGTACGGGCCAATAGCGTTGTTGTGCTGGATACGGTAACCCATGTTTGTCTGAACGTTACCCTTGTCGTCAACCCAAGTGATACGGAACTCGCAAACGCGATCGGGGATGCACAGACGCTCGATAAGGTTTGCCTTCTCGAACTCGGGGTGCTTGTTGTACTCTTCTTCGATAGTGGGAAGAACTTGACTCACTGCCTGGATGTACTCCGGCTCATTGGGGAAGCGCTGCTTCAGCTGTTCTACAACTTGTGCTGCATTCATAACTTTTTCTTTTTTTTTAGTTGTTTGTTATACTGAAAATTACTTTTTCGGTTGCAAAATTACATCAAAAATCTGAAATAACAAACAATTTATCAATTTTTTCGTAAAAAAACTATCTTTTTGTAACTTAATTGATATAAATCAAGGCAATAAGTCATTTTAGTACGATGCAAGCCCAATTATTGTCACTTTTTTGCGTTTCCAGTTGCAGTCCGAGTGTGTCTGCTTTCTCTACGAGCATTGAGATATCCTCTGTATAGAAACCGCTGAGGATAAGACGTGCTCCAGGAGCCATTTTCTGTCGGAATAGCGGCATATCGTTCAAAAGGATGTTGCGGTTGATGTTAGCCATAACGATGTCAAATGTCCCTTCCACCTTATTTAATATATGAGCATCACCGAGCAGAGAGGTAAAACGGTCATCTACTTGGTTGATGATGGCATTATGTCGTGCATTGTCTACACTCCATTCATCGATGTCGTAGCCTATGGCCTCCTGAGCCCCAAGTTTTAGGGCGCAGATGGAGAGGATGCCGGTGCCTGTGCCACAGTCGAGGATTCTTGGGTGGGAGAGGGAAGAGGAAAGCGGGAATAATAAGGAGATAAGTTGGGAGCAGATCATACGGGTCGTCTCGTGTGTGCCAGTTCCGAATGCCAACTTAGCGTCGATCTCAATCTGTAGGAAAGAAGAATGTGGAGATTGTAAAGAGGTCAATTCTTCTGGCAGATGCCTTCCATCGTGAATGACAATGGCAGGACAATCCTCCTTCCTATTTCCATTTTTCTCTTTCATCTCAATTATAATAGGCTCAAACCCCTCCTTTTCCCACTGCTCATTCCAATCTCGGTCCTCAGCCTCGCGAATGTCATAGGTAATGGTTATGCCTTCAAAGGGAAAATCTGCGATGACCGTTTTTAAGGTTTTCTCTGAAAAGAGTGACTGTTGTACATACCCCTTAAGACCCGATTCCGTTTCTTCGAAGGTCTCGAAACCTGCCTCTACGGCCATATCAGCAAAGAGGTCGCTGGCATCGCCCGACATCGGGGAAAAGCTGAATTCTACTTCGTAATATTTCATATTTGATGTTAAATTTTGATGCAAATATACAAAAAATAGGGAAAAACCTATCGTGGTTTAGGGTTTTTCCCTAATTTTGCAGTGAAAATATAACTATTTTTGCATCGTAAATTATTAAAATCGAGTGAATATGAAGAAATTTTTCCTTGTTTCAATCCTGATGGGCGCGCTGCCAATCTCTATGGTAGCACAAGACGATGACCTTTACTTCGTTCCGAAAAAGAAAAGTGCGGAGAAGACCGTTACCAATGGGATGCTAAAGGATTCCTATTACTCCGGCAGCAATCGTAGTGTAGACGAGTATAATCGCAGAGGTAGCAGCTATGAGGTGATCGGTAGCGACTCTCTCAGCGATGTTATAGAGTTCAGTGCTATCAAGGGAGTTTATCCCGATTCTGTAGAGACTGAGGATTTCGTACTGACCAAGAAGATGCAGCGTTTTGAGGATTATGACATTTCCTCGAATGCGGCTTACTGGGCTGGTTATCAGGCTGGTCTCAACAATTGGGGCTGGCACTCGCCTTGGTACTATAGCCGATATGGTTGGTATGGAGGCTGGTATGATCCTTGGTACTATGGAAGCTGGTCGTTGTACGACCCGTGGTATTGGGATTATGCTTACTGGTATAGCCCTTATAGCTGGGGCTGGGGATATCCTTATGGCTATTATAGCTACTATCACTATGGTTGGGGAGGCTATCCATATTACACCGCCTATTACGGATTTGGAGCACCTCGTCGTTACAGTTCAACAGGTAATGCTGGTAGTATCAACCTTCGCGGAGGCTCTCGTGTGATGAGCAGTAACTCACGTGTCATTAGAGGTAATGGAAATTACCATATATCTTCCGGACAGGCTGCCGATCGCGCTAACAGTTTGCGTAACCGTACTGTAGGCACAAGCCGTACATCGACGGTCAACCGTTCTGTGAACACTCGAAATAATAACACCTTCAATGGCGGATCGCGCGTCAACAGCACTTACAACAGTGGTGGTTCGTCCTTTGGTGGCAGCAGCGGTGGTTCTATTAGTAGCGGTGGTGGTTCTCGCAGCGTCGGTGGTGGTGGCGGTAGCATCGGCGGAGGTGGGGGTGGACCTCGCGGAGGAAGAAGGTGAAAAATGATAAGAGAGGAACGATAATGGATAAATGATAATGGATATGAAGAAGATTGTTTTTGCAGCAATGGCGTGGGCAATGTTCTTGCCTGCAGTTGCACAGGATACATACGAGAGCGCCCGTCTCTTGGGCGAGGACCTGAACGGAACAGCCCGTTACGTGGGTATGGGTGGCGCAATGGA
>JAEEGF012085502.1_pt1 | contig 29140 bp, 26 predicted proteins | sample 9134171 | NCBI WGS metagenome assembly JAEEGF01 (sample SAMN16246542, study PRJNA631951) | gut metagenome | biome: gut microbiome; feature: rumen; material: AP-attached | host: Bos | place: Iran: Karaj | collected 2018-10 | reverse complement strand
ATAAACCAAGGAAACTTTTCAGCTTGTTATGCTTGCTAATGGCACTTACTGCCAGTGCTCAGTGTCGCTATTGTTTGAGTTATAATGACTTTGTAGGGAATCGCTGGGAAACGGTGGACAGTATTGATGTCGTACGCGCCTCAAAGGGCCATAAATTTCTGTGGGGCGGAGGTGATTTTACCATAAAAGGAACGGACAAGGCATCCTGCAAAATGCTGACGTCGAGCGCCTTTGCTGTAATAGCCAACAACAAATTGTATGTAAATTGCAAGGATCTGAAATATAAGAAAATAATATTTGGAAAAGGCTTCTCCCGAGCTCTTTCGTTGGGCAACCGTGGCTTGATATTTGTGGGCATCGATTCCAAAACTGCGGCATATGCACGAAATGGCGGCGCTATCGGAGGCGGTGTTGCCGCCATCCAGGAAGACGGCCGGATATGCTATTTAATCTCCAAAGGCTTTGACGGGAAAAGGTATATTGAAGTCACTCCGGTGGACGACGAATTCATGTCAAAGCTATTGGCTGACCAAACTGAATTGATAGAAAAATACTACTCCGAGACCGATCCCTCGGAACGTGTGCATCCAAACCGCATCTTTTCTATCCTTAAGAAATCTGGCTATGTTGAAGATTTGAAATAATCTGCGCTGTGAAGATAAGTCCGACATAAATCACATAAACCAGAGGAGTTTTTGATTCCTGACTGAATCACAACCCTAAAATCAGGGGGGTGTACCTGCTACCGTAGCTGCTACGTAGCAAGTGCACCCTTTTTTTTGTCCCTACCTTTGCATCGAAAACTTAGCTTTGCGCTCGCTAAATCGGTCTTTGACATGATGTAACAACAACCGCTAAGCATTAAAACATTACATTATTAATTAACCCCTGAGTTGAAGTGAGGAGGATATCCCCGGGTAAATGCGCAAAGATTCCAACCTTCTTCTCACATTAAAATTCAACTCAAAAATTATGAATACAACAACCATTATTACAGTAAAGAATACACAAGTCGGAAACGACACACAACACATGACTTCTCTGGAGATTGCAGAAGTCACTGGTAAACAACACTGCCATGTTATGGAGGCCATCAGAAAAATGGAGCCTGCATGGGAAAGAATAGCCGCATCGAAATTTCGATTGGGCTCTTACAAGGATGCTAACGGACAGCTTCGCCCCTGCTATTCCCTGACCAAAACGGAGTGCCTCTACATCGCCACTAAGTTCAACGACGAGGCGCGTGCCCGTCTGGTTCTGCGCTGGGAGCAGTTGGAACGCCAGGAGATGGAGCGCCAACAGCAGCTCTGTCTGCCGGAACCTAAGAAGATTCTGGCTTTAGCCGACCAGATCATCGGCGAGGGCCTTCGTATGCTGAACGAGGAGGCCGAGGATACGCTGACCGCTACGCAGGTGGCCAAGACGTTCAACATGACGGTCTTCGACTTCAACTCCGTGCTCGCGGACATGGGCATCCAGTACCGCAAGGGCGGCAGATGGAATATCTCGGAGGCACTGAAGGACCGCGACCTTGTGCGCCTGCGCACCCACGTCTCCTATTCCCTGAAGGGCGAGAAGAAAATCCGCACCTATATGACGTGGACCATGCAGGGACTGCATTATCTGAATGCAAAATTGGGATACCCAAACTTTTAAAGGCCCCCTCCATCTCCCCCTTTGGGGGAGTGATATGCGAACAATAATTTATAATCCATATACAAATAATAATCCCGCCCCTTCTTTCACTCCCCCAAAGGGGGAGACGGAGGGGGCTTCTATTTATGAGCTGTCACATGATATATTACAAGGATGGGCAGAAGATGATGATGCCCATCCTAACCAAAGAAGAGTATATGGCCATCCGTAACGGTGGCGAACAAAGGGAACGCGTAAAGCGTATCCGCCAAGGCGAGGAATCGCAGAAGCATAAGCTGGTGCAGATGAACTACAGCTGTCTGCCCAATGAAGACGGCACGCTGAAGGGCTCTACCCGCATGAGTACCACGGTGGGCATGGACATCGACCATATCCCTGCCGAGCAGATGCAGGCAGTTAAGGAGCGTATCCTCAGTAAAGCCCAGGAGCTGGGCCTGCTGATGCTGGAGGAGAGTGCCCGAGGTGCCGGCTACCATCTGGCATTTAAACGTCGCCCAGAGCTATCGCAGGAAGAGAATCTGAAATGGGCAAGTGAACTCCTAGAGGTGGAATACGATGCAGGGGCAAAGGACATTACACGTGTTTTCTTTACGACGACTGCTGCGCAGCTCCTTTATTTGGACGACGAAGTCTTCCAAATAAAGGAGCAAGGGGCAAGGGGCAAGGAGCAAGAGGATAGTTCCGCCGCTGGCGGAGATACTTCAAACGCTAAACTCTCAACGCTAAACTCTCAACCAAATTATCCTGCGGATTTCAAGGGCATCCCTTATACCTCTATTATTGCTGAGTACTGGCGCCTTACGGGTGGAGAGCCTGCTGAGGGCGAGAGGAACGTGAAGCTGCATAAGTTGGCGGTGAACCTGCGTGCTATCTGTGATAACCGGAAAGAGGTGCTGATGCAGGTGATGCCCCGCTACGGCCTCTCGGAAACAGAGCTGAAAAGCATCGTGGACAGTGCCTGCAAAGAAGAGCCCAAGGGCATCAGCAAAGTCATCCAGAGCATCATAGATAATGAAGAATTAAGAGTGAAGAATGAAGAATTTGCTGCTGATGATTCAGATAATGTTCAATGCTCAATGTTCAATGTTCAATGGAAACGCCTCCCCCAAGGCGTTAAGGACAGCATTGATGCCGTTGGCCCTCATCTAGCTATGCCTGTGGTGACGGCTATCTGCCCCTGCATAGGTGCGCTGGCAACGGGTGTGGTGCTGGATGTTCACGGTCAGAAGAAGGGACTAAATCTGATTGCCTATATCTCCGGTGACTTTGCCTCGGGCAAGGGTAACATAGACCCTGTGATTGATGCCTGGATGACCGAGGTAAGGGCGCTGGACAAGATGTACCAGATGCAGGAGGATGAGTTCCGTAGTAAGAAACGGGCTGCCAAAAACAAGAAGGAACAACCCGAGGAGCCTAAGCTGCCGGTGCGCTTCATCACCCTGAACACCACGGTAGCCAATGTGGCAGAGCGACTGGCCAATACGGAGGGCAAGCATGCCTTCTCGTTCACCCCCGAAGCTGATACGGTGGCGCAAAAGTTCCGCACGGTCATGAGCGATTTCTCGGTCATGCTACGACAGAGCTATGACGGCAGCAAGTACGACCGCGAGGCCAAGAGTGCGGATGCCGTGAACGTGCACATAGAGCATCTGCTGTGGAACGTGACCATGTGCGGAACGCCCGATGCGCTCTACCGTGTGGTGACCAATTACACCGATGGCTTCCAGAGTCGTATCGCCATTGCCCGCACACCCGACAATACCTTTGCACCCCTGGAGGACAAGCCCAAAGTGCTGACCACACGTCAGGCGGAGCGCATTCAGCAGATTGCCCATCTGTTGCCACTGATGCAGGGCGAGGTGGTGCTGCCGAAGTTGGAGCAGAAGGGTCGTGAGTGGTTGGAGCGCATCCGCATAGAGACAATGAAGAACGATGATAAGGTGCGTGCCCGCCAACGTATCCGTGTCTGTGTGACGGCTCAGCGTATGACCTGCTGCCTGATGCTCTGCCGTGTGTGCGAGGGCCTTATTCAGAAGCATGGCATGAACGGTGCCGAGGCACAGTTGAAGCAGAATCCTAACCTGTGGAAGGAACTGCTCCTGAAGACTCAGACACCCCAGATGTTAGCCCTTTACGATGTGATTGCCGACTCGCTGCTGGAGAACGCCCTGCACTTCTTCCGCGACCGTATAGAGAACGCTTTCCGTAGTCGTGACTATGCTGGAAATCAGGGTGGAGAGCGTCTGAAACGCGGCAAGAACGACTCTATCTATGAGCGACTGGATGCGCAGTTCACCTTCGAGCAGGCCATGCAGCACTCGGTAGCCGTCAAGGGTGCAAGTGTGAACCACAACACCGTGCGACAGATGCTGAAGAACTGGCGCAAGCAAGGCCTTGTGACGCAGACGGAGGATGGACGATATCGTAAACTGAATGTATAGTGGTCATTATGGTCAAGGTCATTTTGGTCAAAATCGATTTTGATATGGAAATCCAAAATTCTCAAGAATGCTTTGTGCAGCTCTGGCTACGGCTGGAGCGCACAAGGCGCCTCTTCGGAGGTCAGTATAAGCGCTTTTGTATCCGTAATGTGCTGAAGGCATGGTTCGGTATCCGTGCTACCGACGACTTTATCTGGGAAGTGTGCCATAGGTGCGAACAGTTAGGTTGGGATGAGCTCCCCTTGCCGTCGCTCTACCCACGCAAGCACAGAGAGTTGCTAAGAGCCATTGTGTCGGTAAGGCTGGGCATCAGCTACTACCGCGTAAACCTGAAAGCCTTAGACAAAGCCTACAGCATAGCACATCCGAATAGCACACCTATAAACATTAATAAAAAGCTTATTAGCTTAATGGCTTAGTAGCTTATTAGCTTAGTAGCTTATTAGCTTATTAGCTTATTAGCTTAATGGCTTAGTAGCTTATTAGCTTATTAGCTTAATGGCTTAGTAGCTTAATTCAAAATTCAAAAAACAAAAATCAATATGGAAGCAAGAGGTATTAGAAACAATAATCCATTGAATATAAGACGTTCAAAGGATAAGTGGCAGGGACTTAGAACACTGCAGGAAGATAAGGAGTTCTTTCAGTTTAGTGAGATGAAGTATGGTTGGCGAGCAGCATTTGTGATACTATGCCGCACGTACTACAAGAAGTATGGGCTGAAGACCATCAGCGATATCATCTACCGCTGGGCTCCGCCCAAGGAGAACAACACGGCGGCGTACATCCGCAGGGTCAGTGACTACATCAGCATAGGGCCCGACCGTGAATTAGGCGACCCTGCCACGCACCCCACGCAGTGGATGATGCTGGGCATTGCCATGGCGGTAGTGGAATGCGGTACCGCCAGTCAGGATTACCTATCGATGTTGAAAGGATACTCACTCGCATTGTGCGAGTGAGTAGATTGAGACTTTGTCTCTAAGTTACTTCCGTTCGGGAATAAAAGAAAAATATTCTTTTTCTTTGTGTTCCGCTCATTTATTCGTAACATTGGCCTTCGGCCGAAATTACTTCCGTTCGGAAATACTCAAATAAATTTGGTATTTCTCTCACTTATTCGTAACTTTGCAGCCCAAAAATAGATTATTGTGGCCAAATCCAAGATAGAAAATAAAGGTAGCGTTAATATCAAGAACAAGAAGGCGGAGTTTGACTTCCTGCTCTTAGACAAATACACGGCAGGCATAGTGCTTACTGGTACCGAGATTAAGAGTATCCGTAAGGGTAAGGCCAGTCTGGTGGATACATACTGCATTGTACACCATGATGAGGTGTGGGTGAAGAATATGTATATTGCCCAGTATGAGCAGGGCTCGTATAACAATCATGTGGAAAGACGCGACCGCAAACTGCTTTTGAACCGTAAGGAGATACGCAAGATACAGTCGTCTGTGAAGGCGCCTGGCTTCAGCATAGTGCCCGTTCTGCTGTTTATAGACGAGAACGGACGTGCTAAATTAGATATCCATATCTGCAGAGGTAAAAAGGAATTTGACAAGCGCGAGACGCTGAAGGAGAAAGAGGACCGTAGGGATATGGCCCGTCAGTTCAAGAAGAACTTCTAACAGACTCCTGCCACTAAACTAAAGAAAATCCAATTTAACAAAGATATTATGAAGGCAACAAAAATCTTAGCCATTATGGCCATCGTCTGTCTTACGGGTTGTAAGCAGAAGTATGATTACCAAACCGTAGAGAACGACCCATTGCACACAAAAATGTACACCTTGCCTAACGGCCTGAAGGTTTACATGACAGTTAACAAGGAGCAACCACGCATCCAGACTTTTATAGCCGTACATGCCGGCAGCAAGCATGAGCCTACAGAGACTACCGGTCTGGCACATTACCTGGAGCACATGATGTTCAAGGGTAGCACCAATCTGGGTACCACCAACTACGAGGAGGAGAAGGTCTTGCTGGACAAGATCACTGACCTGTACGAGGTATACCGCACCACAACCGACCCTGAGGAGCGTAAGGCTATCTATCACCAGATAGACAGCATCAGCTACGAGGCCAGCACTTACTTCATCCCCAACGAGTATGATAAGGTAATGGCTAACATAGGCAGCGATGGCAGTAATGCCTTCACCAGCAACGACCAGACAGTTTATATGGAGGACATCCCCAGTAACCAGCTGGAGAACTGGGCAAAGATTCAGTCGGACCGCTTCAAGAACATTGTCCTGCGTGGATTCCATACTGAATTGGAGGCCGTATATGAGGAGTACAATAAGTACCTGAACAACGACTGGGACAAGCTCTCGAACGCTATCTTCGGAACGCTGACTCCCACACACCCCTATAACCATTCTGTTATCGGTTTGGGCGAGCATCTGAAGAATCCCAGCCTGAAGAACATCATGGAGTTCTTCAATACGTATTATGTTCCCAATAACGTGGCTATCTGTATGAGCGGTGACTTTGATCCCGATGAGGCTATGGATATCATTGTGAAGTACTTTGGCGACTGGGAGAAGAATCCCGACCTGAAGCAGCCTGAGATAGAACCTCAGCCCGAACTGACAGAGGTGGTAGAGAAGGAGGTGGTATCTCCTAACCCCGAGTCTGTTGTTCTGACATGGCGCTTTGACGGTATGAGCAGTCACCAGAATGATACGCTTGCCGTGCTGGCTCAGGTGCTGCACAATGGTAAGGCGGGTCTTCTGGATCTGGATCTGAACCTGCCCCAGAAGGTGGTGGCCAGTGAGAGCGAGCTGATGCCGTTCTGTGACTATACTGCTTTTGCCCTGATGGGTATGCCTCTGCCGGGTCAGTCTCTGGAGAGCCTGCGTGAACTGCTTATGCAGGAGGTTGAAAAGGTGCAGAAAGGTCAGTTCTCTGATGATTTGGTAAAGAGCATCATCACAGAGAAGAAGCTGAAAGAACAGCACATGCTGGAGGACAACGAGAGCAGGGCTATACAGTATGTAGATGCCTTCACAAACGATATTGACTGGGCAGACGCGGTGAACAAGCTGCCACGTATAGAGAAGCTGACCAAGGAGGATGTGGTAGCCTTTGCCAAGAAGCATCTGAAGAACAATAACTTTGTATGCGTTTACAAGCGTATGGGCGAGGACAAGGACATCAAGCCTGTGCAGAAGCCTGCCATCACACCTATCAAGATGAACCGTGATACCATCAGTGTCTTCGCCAAGGAGATTCTGGACAATCAGGTTAAGCCCATTCAGCCTGTGTTTGTCGACTTCCAGAAGGACATCACCTTCCTGAAGACCAAGACAGACATCCCCGTGCTGTACAGAAAGAATGAGTTGAACAGCCTGTTCACGCTGAACTACCGCTTTGATATGGGTACCACATCAGTAATGAAGGATGGTCTGAACCGCTATATCCCTCTGGCTGCAGAATACATCAACTATCTGGGTACCGACAGTATGACTGCCGAGGAGATTCAGCAGCAGTTCTATCAGTTGGGTTGCCACTTTGATATTGATTGTGACATGCGTACCACTACCATCTCTCTCTCCGGATTGCAGGAGAATATGGGCAAGGCTGTGACGCTGATGGAGAAAGTGCTCTCATCTGCCAAGCCCGACAGCGTAGCCCTGCAGAACCTTATCACAACAAAGTTGCAGGAGCGTGCTAACCTGCTGAATATGTTTGATGCCTATAGCCAATTCCTGCGTAAATACCTGCAGTATGGTCTGTCCGGCGTAGAGCTGCAGTTGACAAATGATGAGCTGACTCAGGCTGCCGGCAAGGCTGACGAACTGGTAAACATCATCAAGGGACTGATGAAATACGAGCATACCATAACCTATTATGGTCCTTGTGATTCCGACCCTATGCTTGCAATTATCAATAACGTACATAAGACGGATGATACGCTGCTGAAGGTGGCAGGGAAGCGCATCCCCGACCTGCTGCAGACAAAGGAGAACGAGTGCTTTATCTTCCCCTACAACGGAACTACAAGTTTTGTCATGAGTCAGTATGCTTGCGACGGCAAGGCATGGGACGAGAGCAAACTGGGACTTTCCTATATGTACAACAATTACTTTGGTGCAGGCATGAACACCGTTGTCTTCCAGGAGATGCGTGAGAAGCGCAGCCTCTGCTACGGAGCAGGTGCAAGTTATAACATGCCTGGCTATAAGGATCAGTTCTGTATATTTACAACAACCATCCAGAGTCAGAACGACAAGCTGAAGGAGTGCATAGACGTCTTTGACGACATTGTAAACAATATGCCTGAGAGCCAGACATCCTTTGATGTGGCCAAGAAGGGCGTGCTGACACAACTGAGCACAGAGCGCGTAAACGGCACGGGCTATTTTGACACATACTTTGATGCCAAGGATTTGGGCATTGACTACGACAAGCGTAAGAAGATATATGAGCAGGTACAGGATATTACATTGAAAGACATTGTTGACTTCCAGCAAAAGAACGTAAAGGGCCTGCACTACCGCAGTGTCTTTGCCGGCGATCCCAAGGGATTGTCTAGCGAGGAGCTTCAGCGCCTGGGCAATGTGAAGACACTGACGGCTCATGAGGTCTTCGGATATTAATCTATAAGGATGACAGATAATAATATAATAAAGGTATTAGCCGGTGGGGAGCTGCTGATTCTGGATGGTGCCATGGGTACCATGATTCAGAGCTACCACCTTACAGAACAGGATTTCAGAGGCGAGAGGTTCCAGGATATACCCGGTCAGATGCAGGGTAACAATGATATTCTTGTACTGACAAGGCCTGACGTCATAAAGGATATCCACCGCAGGTATCTGGAGGCAGGAGCTGACATCATTACAGCCAACACCTTCAGCAGCCAGCAAATCTCTATGGCTGACTATCATTGCGAACATCTGGTAAAGGAGTTGAACAGCGAGGCCGTAAGGATTGCACGCGAGGCTGTTGCTGAATACCAGGCAGCACATGCAGGCTTGGCAGCCAATAAGTTTGTTATTGCTACGGTCGGTCCAACCAATAAGACGCTGTCTATGAGCCCGGATGTAAACGACCCGTCTTATCGTGCCGTATCGTACGACGAGATGTTTGAGGCTTACAGGGAACAGATGCAGGTGCTCTTTGACTGCAATGTGGACGGTATTCTGTTGGAGACCATCTTTGATACACTGAACTGTAAGGCGGGTATCCACGCCTACCAGACCATACGCAATGAAAGCGGTAAGGATATCCCTCTGATGCTGAGTGTCACGGTCAGCGACAAGGCTGGCCGTCTGCTGAGCGGTCAGACACTGGAGGCTTTTCTGGCCAGTGTGCAGCATGCTCCCATCCTGAGTGTGGGTCTGAACTGCTCCTTCGGCGCCGAGGATATGCTGCCCTGTCTGAGAACGCTGGCAGAGAAAGCACCTTATTATATTACTGCACATCCTAATGCCGGTCTGCCCAATACCCTGGGCGGTTATGACCAGACGCCTGAGATGATGCTATCGCAGATGCGTCATTTTACGGAGGAAGGCTTGGTGAACATCATAGGCGGATGCTGTGGTACCACGCCTGAGCATATCAAGGCGCTGACTACGCTGAAGACGGAGCCTGTTCACAAGCCTGTGGCACGCCCTGAGAATATGTGGCTGTCTGGCTTGGAACTGACAGAGGTGCGTGCAGGCAGTGAGTCGGTCTTTGTGAATGTGGGCGAGAGATGTAACGTGGCAGGTTCACGTAAGTTCCTGCGTCTGATAAAGGAAGGTTCATACGAGGAGGCACTGGCCATTGCCCGTAAGCAGGTAGATGACGGTGCCATGGTACTGGACGTGAACATGGACGACGGTCTGTTGGATGCCGAGAAGGAGATGAAGCATTTCCTGAATATGCTGGCCTGCGACCCTGATATCTACCGTGTTCCTGTAATGATAGACAGTAGTAACTGGAAGGTTGTTTGCCAGGGACTGAAGTGTCTGCAGGGTAAGTGTATCGTCAACAGTATATCGCTGAAGGAGGGGGAAGAGGTCTTCCTGTCTCATGCCCGTGACATCAAGATGATGGGGGCTGCCGTGGTGGTAATGGCCTTTGACGAGACAGGACAGGCTGATACCTATGAACGTAAGATTGCTTTCTGCGAACGCTCGTACCGTCTCCTTGTAGATAAAGTGGGAATCCCTCCACAGGATATTATCTTTGACCCTAATGTGCTGTCCGTGGCAACAGGTATTCCTGAGCATAATATGTATGCCCTGGACTTTATCCGTGCTACAGAATGGATAAAGACAAACCTGCCAGGTGCCCATGTCAGCGGTGGTGTCAGTAACCTGAGTTTCTCCTTTCGTGGAAACAACTGGTTAAGGGAAGCCATGCATGCCGTCTTCTTGTTTCATGCACAGCAGAAGGGTATGGACTTTGGTATCGTAAATCCCTCAACCAAAGTCATGTACACGGATATTCCTGCAGAAAAACTCCAAATCATAGAAGAGGCATTGATCAGACCTACACAGGATAGTGTGGACGCCTTGATTGCCTTGGCGCAAGAGATAGCGCAGGAAGCTACAGACGTGGTAGAGAAACCTGTGGAGGAGTCTGTAAAAAAGCCCGTTGAGGAACGTCTGATAGATGCCCTGACAAAAGGTATCTCAGCAAATCTGGAGGCCGACCTGCAGGAGGCTTTGGAGAAATACCAGTTGGCCGTTAAGGTGATAGAAGGCCCTCTTATGGATGGCATGAATAACGTAGGCCGTCTCTTTGGTGAGGGCAAGATGTTCCTGCCTCAGGTGGTAAAGGCTGCCCGTTGCATGAAGCAGGCCGTTACCATACTGCAACCCTATATTGAACAGCAGAAGGTGAACAAGACCTCGTCAGCTGGAAAGGTTCTTCTGGCTACGGTCAAGGGCGATGTTCATGACATTGGCAAGAACATTGTCTCTGTGGTGATGGCTTGTAACGGCTACGAGATTATAGACTTGGGTGTGATGGTTCCTGCTGAGGAGATTGTGAAGAAGACCTTGGAGCTGAAACCTGATATCATTGGTCTGAGCGGACTGATAACTCCCAGTCTGGACGAGATGATAAAGGTGGTAAGGCTGCTGAAGGAATCAGAAATCTCTGTTCCCGTAATGATTGGTGGTGCTACCACCAGTCCTTTGCATACGGCTCTGAAGATTGCTCCGCAATATGACGGTTCTGTAATCTGGGTGAAGGATGCCAGTCAGAATGCACCCTTGGCTGCCAAGTTCATCAATCCTGTTACAAGGGAAGAGGCCATGGATAAGCTGCAGAAGGAACAGCAACAACTCTGTGAGCAGGATAAGCCTGCAGAGATATTGAGTTTTGAAGAAGCCAAGAAAAGGAAGTTGGACCTTTTCTAAAGGAAATGCACATCAGTTATAACCTGCGACTGCACGTAAGCATTCAGCTTGCGTGTTATGTCGCCGTGCATCATCAGAAGGTTCTGCTTCAGGGCAGGACTTTTCAGTTTTACCCAAAGGATGGAATTCTTGATGTACAGTTCAGATGTATAACGACTGATGGTATCGCCCATAACGGCAGGCCACGCATTTATAATACGGTGTTCCAATAGGGGAGTCTCCAGTCCTTCGGCTCTGAGAAACTGCATCAAAAGGTCACCTAACTGCTTGGGCTTGTTCTTTATCATAATGTTACGTTGCCGTTTTTAACGTGGAAGATACGGTAGTCCCCACTGGATTTCTGAAGAATACTATCGAGATGGTCTCTGTTGGTATCCGTAATGAATATCTGACCAAACAGGTCATTGTTGACAAGGGATACAATCTGCTCTACGCGCTCAGCGTCCAGCTTGTCGAAGATATCGTCCAAGAGGAGTAGGGGAGTTGTCTTGCTGCCCGTACGTTTCAGGAAGTCGAACTGCGCCAGTTTGAGGGCAATCAGGAAGGTCTTGTTCTGTCCCTGCGAGCCCTCTCTCTTGATGGCATATCCGCCCAGCAGCATCTCCAGATCATCTTTGTGAACGCCATGGAGTGAGTAGCCTACAGCCTGATCACGGAAGCGGTCTCTGGTTAGTTGCTCCAGCAACGGACCGCGCTGACAATGTGAGACATAGCGTAGTTCCACAATCTCTTTCTCCTTGGAAATGTGGTTGTAGAAGCGTTGGAAGATAGGGGTGAAGTCCTTTATGTATTCCTGTCGGCACTGGTAGATGTATTCAGCCTCCTTGGCCATCTGCTCTTCCCAAAGCAGGAACATTTCTGGGTCAGGGGCAATCTCTTCCTTTAACAAGGCATTGCGTTGCTGCAGGGCCTTGTTGTATCGCAGCAATGCCTCCATGTATATAGGATTGTACTGCGAGATGATGATGTCCATGAACCGGCGCCTTTCCTCGCTGCCCCCGGCAATCAGGAACTGGTCAGCAGGAGAAACCATCACCAGGGGAATCAGTCCTATGTGTTCAACCAAGCGTTTGTAAGCTTTTTTGCCACGACGGACAACCTTCTTCTGGCCTCGCCTGATACCTATATGTATATCTTCTGGGGTGCCATCCTCTGTTTCATACTGTCCGGCAATAGACATAATGTCCTGATTGTGCAGGATGCAGAGCGAATCCTGACTGGTGGCATAGCTTCTGCAAAGACTTAGAAAATGGATGGCATCAAGCAGGTTGGTCTTTCCCTCGCCGTTCATCCCCAAGAAACAGTTAATTTTTGGGGAAAGGTCTAATTCACACGAAGGAATGTTCCTGTAATTGATTATGGAAAGGTGCTTCAATATCATTTCGAACACAAAATTACATCATTTATTTCTATTTAAGCACATGAAACGTAAAATATCTTTGTTGAAATTTTATCATCTGCGATAAATTAGTTATTTTTGCACGTAATTTTGGTCGAACACAAAGATAAAACATTAAATAAAATGGCAAAAAACAAAAAAAACAATTACGAGGTAAACGAGTTTGATGAAGCTTTGGTAGCCTCAAAGTCTTTCTATGAGAAGAACAAGAAAGCTATTGTCTATGGTGGCAGCATTTTGCTTGCAATTATCATCGCAGCATTGCTGCTTCATCAGTTCTACATTGTACCCCGTAGCAACAAGGCTGACGAGAGCATGTTCGCCGCTCAGGAGTATTTCATGAACGGTGACTTCGAGAAGGCTTTGAACGGTGATGGTCAGAACCTTGGTTTCCTGGCAATTGCTGATGAGTACGGTTGCACAAAGGCTGCTAATCTGGCTCATCTGTATGCTGGTCTTTGTCTGTATCAGACAGAGAAGTATCAGGATGCTATCGACCAGTTGGAGGACTATAGCAGCTGTGGCGATGACATGGTTAGCCCCTCTGTTATCGGTACAATCGGTAACTGCTATGCTGAGCTGGGTCAGAACGAGAAGGCTGTTGAGATGCTTGTTAAGGCTGCCAAGAAGGCTGACAACAACACGCTGAGCCCCATCTACCTGATTCAGGCTGGTCAGATCTATGAGTCTTTGGGGCAGAAGGACAAGGCATTGGACTGCTACACTCAGATCAAGACCAAGTACCAGCAGAGCATGCAGTACAACGAGATTGACAAGTATATTGAGCGTGTAAAGGAGTAAACGATGGCTTCTGCTTTACACAATCTTTCAGATTACGATTTCGCTTCTGTACCCAGTGCTGCCGACATGAAGTTCGGCATTGTGGTAAGCGAATGGAATAGCAAAATCACAGGCGCCCTCTTACAGGGCGCTTTTGATACCTTGACACGTCATGGTGCCAAGGAGGAGAATATCCTTGTTCAGACAGTGCCCGGTAGCTTTGAACTGGTCTTTGGTTCTTCTGCCTTTGTCAATTCTGGTAAGGTAGATGCCGTTATAGCCATCGGCTGCGTTATCAAGGGTGATACCCCTCACTTCGACTATATCTGTCAGGGTACTACCCAAGGTCTTGCCGACTTGAATGCCACAGGCAAAGTCCCCGTTATCTATGGTCTGCTGACTTGCAATACAATGGAGCAAGCCGAGGAGAGATGCGGTGGTATGCTTGGCAACAAGGGCGACGAGTGCGCCGTAACTGCTATTAAGATGGTGGATTACAAAAGAAGTATTCAAGGCCTTTAAGCCTTGTCCTTCTTTTGGCTCTTATTTTTCTTACTGTAGGCCTTGCCTCTGTTATTGCCGTTCTTTCTAGAATGGCAATTTTTCTTTTTATGAGTTTCCTTATTATATACAGGACCTTCACCTAATGACTGGGGAATGGGAAGTTTCTCTACATCCTTCTCCAGGAAACGCTCTATGCGGGCAAAATACTGCTGGTCCTTGTCGGAAACCAAGGTAATGGAACGTCCGTTCTTGCCTGCACGGGCCGTTCTGCCTATTCTGTGAACATAGTCCTCCTTGTCATGTGGAACGTCAAAGTTGATGACCAGTTGGATGTCATCTATATCAATACCACGGGCTACAATGTCTGTAGCAACAAGGATGTCTATCTTGCCGCTGCGGAACTCATACATAACATTGTCTCGTTCTGACTGGCTGAGGTCGCTATGCATGGCCTTGGCCTTGTATCCTGCACGTATGATGCTGATGGCAAGGTCTTTTGTCTTGACCTTGCTGCTGGTAAAGATTATCACCCTTTCTGGCTTACGCTCCTTGAATATCTCCTTGACAATGCCCAGCTTCTGAGGCTCGTAGCAGATATAGGCACTCTGTGAGATACCTTCTGCCGGTTTGCTCAGTGACAGCTTGACCTCGACTGGATCTTTAAGCAGCTGGTGTGCCAGTTGCAGAATATCCTTGGGCATGGTAGCACTGAACATGATGGTCTGATGCTTCTGTGGCAGTTGCTTGGCAATCTTCAGAATGTCATCGCAGAAGCCCATGTCCAGCATGCGGTCGGCCTCATCGAGGATAAAGAAAGAGACCTTGCTGAGGTCTATATTACCTAATGTGATATGACTGATAAGACGACCTGGTGTAGCTATGATAACGTCTGCTCCGCTCTGCATACCACGTTTCTCCTGCTCGTATCGGATACCGTCGTTACCACCATAAACGGCAATGCTGCTGACATTGTCCAGATAATAGGCGAAACCTTGCATGGCCTGATCTATCTGCTGTGCCAACTCGCGGGTAGGGGACATGATGACGCAGTTGATGGCATCCTTGGGGTAGCCGCCGTCCTGCAACAGGCTAAGCACGGGCAACAGATATGCGGCTGTCTTTCCCGTTCCCGTCTGGGCAATACCCATGATGTCCCTGCCTTCCAGTATGGGAGGGATAGAGTGTTCCTGAATAGGAGTGGTCTCGGTGAAGTTCATATCATCGAGTGCGTCAAGCACCAAGTCGTTTAAGTCTAAATCGTAAAAATCCATCGTTCTATTATCTGGGTGCCTTCTTGTAAAGATACCATGCAATAAAGGTAAATAATATGTTAGGAATCCATGCGGCAAGCATGGGGTATAATCCAGCGTTTATACAGAAGGAGGCGGATACCGTCTGCAGAAGAATATATGTTGCACTTAAGCCGATGCCGATACCTAAGGCCAGTCCCATGCCTCCCTTGCGTTTTCTGGATGACAAGGACATACCAATGGTGGAGAGGATAAAGGCGGCAAAGGGCGTAGCAAAGCGCTTGTGGTATTCAACCTCGAAGACCTTCAGGTTCTTGCTTCCTCTGTTCTTCTGTTTCTCTATGTATTCCAACAACTCCTTATTTGTCATGGTTTCCTGCATATTGCGGGTAAACAGGAAATCGTTGGGTTCTATGGCTATAATAGAATCAATGCTGCTATAGTGGGTAATCTTCTCGCGATAACCATGCAGCTCACGGATGGTAACATTGTTCAGCGTCCAATGGTTACGCACATCGCTAAGGGTGTCATATTTGACAGTTCCTGCAGTTAGGTGTGATACCAACTTCTTGTCCTTGAATCTGTCCAGATTGAAGTGGATGCCCGTCTTGCTGATGCCGTCAAAATGCTCCATGTAGGCAATGACTCCGTCTTCCAACTGAAGCTGGACACGGTCGGCATAAGTGGGATTCTTCTTGTTCTTCTTGTATTGGCTCTCGAACGCCAAGCGTTTGATACTACCACGTGGTATGACCTCAGAACCCAGATAGAATGTGGCGCATGCAATGACCAGAGAACTGATCATGTAGGGGACCATCAGCCTCTTGAAGCTCATGCCAGTACTGATCATGGCAATGATCTCGCTATTATCTGCCAGTTTGGATGTAAAGAAAATAACGCTCAGGAAGACAAATAGAGAGCTGAACAGGTTAACGTAGTAGGGTATGAAGTTCAGATAATAAGTAAACAGGATTCCTTTCCATGGTGCGTGGTTGGTAGTGAAATCATCCACGTGCTCGTTAAAATCGAATACAACGGCAATACTGATTATAAGCACGATGGAGAAGATGTAAGTCCCCAGGAACTTGCCTATCAGGTATTTGTCTATTCGTTTTAAGAATGGAATCTTCATGCCGGATTTTTACAATCTGTTTGTTACTTTTCTGATCATGTCGCTCTTCCACGTAGAATAATCTCCTGCCAGAATATGCTTGCGGGCTTCCTTTACCAACCACAGATAGAAGGCAAGGTTATGAATGGAGGCAATCTCAAGTGCTAGCAACTCCTGCGCCTTGAAGAGGTGGTGCAGGTAGGCACGTGAATAGAATACATCCACATCTGCTGTGCCGTTGGGATCAATGGGCGTGAAGTCATCCTCCCATTTCTTGTTGCGCATATTCATGATGCCTTCGCTGGTAAAGAGCATGGCATTACGTCCGTTACGGGTAGGCATTACGCAGTCAAACATATCCACGCCTCGTTCAATAGCTTCGAGTAAGTTGGCTGGCGTTCCTACACCCATCAGATAGCGAGGCTTGTCCTTAGGCAGAATCTCGTTAACCACCTCTATCATCTCGTACATGACATCGGTAGGTTCACCTACAGCCAATCCGCCTATGGCATTACCGTCGGCACCCTTGCTGGCAACAAACTCGGCACTCTGCTTACGTAATTCTGCATAGGTACATCCCTGAACAATAGGGAAGAGGCTTTGCTGGTAGCCATACAGCGGTTCCGTCTCGTTGAACCTCTTGAAACATCTGTCGAGCCAACGGTTTGTCAAGCCCAGACTTTTCTTGGCATAGTTGAAATCGCTGGTTCCTGGAGGACATTCGTCCAGGGCCATGATGATATCCGCACCTATGCTGCGCTCTATATCCATCACCTTCTCAGGGGTGAACATATGCTTGCTGCCGTCAATATGACTACGGAAGGTGCAGCCTTCCTCGGTAAGCTTTCTGATTCCTGTAAGTGAGAATACCTGGAATCCGCCACTGTCCGTCAGGATAGGTCTGTCCCATCCGTTGAACTTGTGCAGTCCTCCGGCCTTCTCCAAGATAGAAGTGCCGGGGCGAAGGTACAAATGATAGGTATTACCCAGTATGATTTGTGCCTGCACCTGTGTCTTCAGGTCGTTGACGGTAAGTCCCTTTACACTACCTACGGTGCCTACAGGCATGAAGATAGGCGTCTCTATCTGACCGTGATCAGTAGTTATAAGACCGGCACGTGCATTTGTCTTGTCGTCAGTATGTAATAGTTGGAATGTCATGCTACTACGTCCTTCTTTTCTTCTTCAATCTTGAACTCTATGGCATTCTTCACCTTCTCGTCCAGCAAGGCAAACTGCAGCACATCTGCTATTGTCTCTACATAGTGGAAGGTAAGACCAGTCAGATATATCTGTGGTATCTCGTCAATATCCTTTCTGTTGTCGTTACAGATAACGATATCCGTTATGCCGGCACGTTTGGCAGCCAGAATCTTTTCCTTGATACCACCTACGGGGAGCACTTTGCCACGCAGGGTAATCTCGCCTGTCATAGCCAGGTTCTTGCGTACCTTGCGTTGTGTCAGAATGCTGGCAATACTTGTAGCAATGGTGATACCTGCACTGGGGCCATCCTTGGGAACGGCTCCTTCCGGCACATGAATATGAATATTGTAATTATCAAAGATGCGGATGTCTATGTTCAGATCCTCGGCATGAGCCTTGATGTATTCCAATGCCAGCATAGCACTTTCCTTCATCACATCACCTAAGTTACCGGTAAGGGTCAGCTTGGCTGCCTTGCCCTTGCTGAGGCTGGTCTCTATGAACAGGATTTCTCCGCCAACACTGGTCCATGCAAGACCTGTTACAACACCGGCAAACTCATTACCCTGATAGATATCACGGTTGTAGATGGGCTTACCCAGCAACTCCTGGATGTAATTCTCGCTGATTACAAGATTATCCGTCACTTCACCTTTGGCTACTCTAAGTGCTATCTTGCGGAACAGCTTATCAATCTGCTTCTCCAAACCACGGACACCACTCTCACGGGTATATTTCTCGATGAGGAATTCCAAAGCTTTCTTGGGCAGCTTCAGGTTCTTGAAGTCATCAAGGCCATTCTCTACTTTCTTCTTCGGAATAAGGTGGCGCTTGCCAATCTCAATCTTTTCCTCTGTGAGGTATCCGCTCAGCTCTATAAGCTCCATTCTGTCCAACAAGGGACGGGGGATGGTATTGGTGTCATTGGCTGTGGCAATGAACATAACCTGACTGAGGTCATAGTCTAAATCCAGATAGTTATCGTGGAACGCATTGTTCTGCTCAGGGTCAAGAACCTCCAATAGGGCAGAAGAGGGGTCTCCGTTTACATTGTTGGTTGAGATTTTGTCAATCTCGTCCAGAATAAACACAGGATTGCCGCTTCCAGCCTTCTGCATACCCTTGATGATTCTGCCAGGCATGGCTCCAATGTATGTTCTACGATGGCCGCGGACCTCACTTTCATCGTGAACACCACCAAGGCTTATTCTGACGTATTTCCTGTTCAGGGCACTGGCAATGCTCTTACCCAGACTGGTCTTACCAACTCCTGGAGGGCCATACAGACAGATGATGGGGCTCTTCTTGTCCTTGCGCATCTTCAGTACAGCCAGGTGTTCCAGAATACGCTCCTTCACCTTCTCCATGCCATAGTGGTCGTGATTCAATATCTTCTCGGCATTTGCGATATTCATATTGTCACGCGTGAATTCGTTCCAAGGCAACTGTATGATGGTCTGTAGGTAGGTGAGCTGAACATTGTAGTCGGGTGACTGAATGTTAATTCTGCCCAGCTTATTAACTTCCTTCAGGAAGTATTCGCGTACCTCCTTGCTCCATTTTTTCTCGTTGGCCTCTTTCTGCAGTCTGGCAATGTCCTCTTGTTTAACAGAGAACTCGTCCTTGTTACCCAACTCAGCCTGAATGTTCTTAACCTCCTGCATCAGGAAGTACTCACGCTGTTGCTGATCCAGGTCGGACTGTGTCTTACGCTCAATATTACGTTTGATGTTGGCCAGATCCAACAGGTTGTTGATTACGCGTATGCAGTTTGCCAACCTTTCATGTTCCGTCTCGCAGGACAGCAACTGGTATTTCTGCTTCACATCAATGGGCAGATAGCTGCAGTAGACGTTCAGCATGAAAGTAGAGGTGGGAAGCCCGTTCAGGAAGTTGGTAATCTCTGATGGATAGTTATCCAGCAGATGCGTAAGGTTGTTGAACTTCTCCTTCAGGATGTTCAGCATGGCAAAGTACTCCTCTCTTTCTGCATCAGAGGGTACGATATCAGATCTGTCTGCCACAACACCTTCGTATCCGTTCTTGGAGTGGTTAAACTCAACAATCTGAACTCTGTTCATAGCCTGCAGCAATGCTGTGTAAGTATTGTCAGGCAACTTCATTAAATGGACCAGTCTGCATGCGCATCCCAGGGGATACAGATCCTCGATGTATGGTGAGTTTACATCCTCTTGCTTTTGTGAGAATGTTGCAATTATACCGTTTGTCTTTTCGGCCATCTTGACGGCCTTTATGCTATTTGTGCGTCCTACGGTAATGGGGATGATGGTGCCAGGGAACAAAGCATTGTCCCTAAGTGGTAATATGGGCATTGGACCTTCGTGGTGTTCATGAATCAGTTTCTCTGAATCCGGATTGAATTCAGCCACGAATGATAGATGCGGTTTCTTGATTTCTAACATAGATATTTACAAGTCAATTTATGAGATGCAATTTTTTTTAAGTTTGCAAAGGTAAATAAAATAATTCAGTATTTTATGAGTCGTGATATTAAATTATGTATAAAGGCACTTTTTGTCTTTGTTACATTTCTATTATTGATATATTTTCTGTACTTTTGCAGACGTTTTGTTAAAATTGTTACCGAATGAATTTATATTTAAGATACTTTGATAGCGAGGTTTTTGCATATTCCCTAGATGAAGCTTTTGATTTCCTGCAGTCTATTCCCGAGGTTGACTTGGATGAATTCCTGATGAATGATATTGCTCAGTATTATGAGAGCAGTAACCTGTACCCCAAGCGTTATAAGGTACACGGCAAGGCATACTTTATCATCATCAAGACAACAGCTGCTAATATGGAGGAATTCAAGAACAATGGTGCTGCTGCTCATGAAGGTCAGTCGGATATGCCTAAGACAAAAGCTGATATCTTTTCAGAGTATAATCCCGGGTGGTATGACGGCTCCATCATGTTCAAAAGGGTTATTCCCATTCCACAGACTCAGAAGTTCCAATATGTTGACACTTTCTTTGTGGCTCGTGTAAAAGCTATCAGCAAGCAGGATTGCTATAACAAGATTATTGATCATCTGCGTTCTAGGAACGATATTGACACAAGAAGTCAGTTCCCCAGTATAAAGGGTCGTAACTTTGAGTGCGCATATCACGGAATGGATATTGAATAATTTTTTCTGTATCTTAACTTCGTGAAACCGTCATTTCTAAGCCTTCTCTTCTTTTTCGGCGCTTGTGTTTTTGTCTATGCCGACAAGAAGCAAATAGACAAACATTATGCGCAGGAATATGTTGTGCCTATTCCAGACCCTATATGCCGACCTGATGCTCCGGCGGTTCCTATTAAGGCAGTTCCGGAGGTTAGGATGCATAACATCAGACCTTATCATGAACCTTCTATTTACGGTATTGATGTGTCACATCACCAAGGTTCTATCAACTGGAACATGGTTGCCACAGATTCCAAGGCTGGTTATGTATATATAAAGGGTACGGAATCTACGTCTCATGTTGACAGTGAGTACGAGAGAAATCTACGTGAGGCAAAGAAAATGGGCATTCCCGTGGGTACGTATCATTTTTTCAGCCCTAAAGCCAGTGGCTTGGTACAGTTTCAGAACTTCTCGTCAAATTTTGACATCAACATGCAGGATCTGATTCCTGTTATAGATGTTGAACATAGGGGTAGGGTTTCTCTGGCTTATTTCCATACACAATTGAAGACACTCCTTGAGGAGATTGAACGTGCATACGGGGTGAGACCCATCATCTATACAGGTGTAAATTTCTATAACAGTTATTTGTCTGGTATGTACAAGAAATACAAGTTCTTTATTGCCAGATACAATTCAGAAACCCAGCCTGAGCTCTGCGATGATGTACCTATTGTCATGTGGCAATTTACATCGGAAGGTTATATCAATGGTATCAGAGGCCATGTAGACCGTAGTTGTCTCTTAGATAACTACAGCCTACAGGATATTATGCTTCCTCGTTAATTTTGTGATTTACAAGTAGGGGTTGTTCTTCAACTCCCAACCTATGTTGCTTTCAGGTCCGTGTCCGGAATAGATAATCGTTTCTGAAGGCAAGGTGATAATTTTGTTCTTTATACTATCAATCTCTTCAGAAAGGTTTCCACCGGGCAGGTCTGTACGTCCAATGCTGCCTTGAAACAGCGTATCACCTGTAAAAATAATGTTGGCAGATGGTATGTAGTAGCTTAATCCGCCGGGGGTGTGTCCTGGTGTATGCAGCACCTTAATTGTAGTGTTACCTAACTGGAATGTATCTCCCTCATTGATGTAACGTTCTACAACAGGCAGGTTCCAGTTCATAGACAGACGGAACATGCTGGTCATTTCAGGAACGTCCCTGTATATGCTTTCCTCTGCAGCATGGCATAATGGCTTAATGCCATATGTCTCCAGAATGTAAGACAGTCCCCAGATGTGATCAAAGTGCATATGGGTCTGAAGGGCGTATTTCAGTTGCAGTTTTTCTTGGGTTATGAATTCGCTGATGATGCTATTCTCTCTATTGTTACTCATGCCGGCATCAATGATAGCGGCTTCACGTGATTCCTCGTCCCATATCAGGTAGGTGTTCTCTCCTACGGGGTTAAATGTGAATGCTTTAGTTAACATAGTTGCGTGTAAACGATTTTTTTTGTTTCAAAAAACGGTTCTTCAAAATAGTCTGTAAGTGGATATATCTCTGTTTGATTCTTTAGGGGCAGGGTCTCTTTCTCCAACTCGCCACCTTTCAGACAGATAATGCCATTGGGTAGGGCATTAATTTGTTCTGTACTGATATTCTTTTTGATAATCTTTACCAAATCAGCCAAAGGCATTACGGCACGTGATACCACAAAGTGGTATTTGTCCTTGATCTCCTCGGCCCTGCACCATTGTGTGGTCACATTCTGCAGGGATAGGGCATTGGCAACCTCTTGGCATACCCTGATCTTCTTACCTATTGAGTCCACCAGATGGAAGGATGTTTCAGGGAACATAATGGCCAATGGGATTCCAGGGAATCCGCCTCCTGTTCCTAAATCCATAACCTTGGTACCTGGCTTGAAGCGAATCAATTCTGCAATAGCCAGGGAATGCAGTACGTGATGTTCGTACAGGTTGTCGATGTCTTTGCGTGATATGACGTTTATCTTTGCGTTCCAATCGTGATACAGTTCGTTCAACTGCTCGAACTTGGAAATCTGATCCTGTGTCAGGTTGGGGAAGTATTTTAGAATTATTTCCATTCTGTTTTATTTGCTATTTATAACGTCGAGATTGATTAGTCCATGCAGTTGCTTGAATGATAGTCTGGTGTAGATGGTACCTTCAGACCAAGGGGCAATCTCGTATGGATTGTAGCAGAAAAGGATGCTGTCCTTCTCAATAGAGAAATTATTGTTGGATATATACACCTCGCCTAAAGAGAAGATGCTTGTTTTCTCTTCCAGCTCTGCAGCGGTCTTGCATTCGTAATCCTTGACAATCTGCTCTTTGATGAGTTTGCAAGCGGCAGCCTTGCTCTTCCCGAAGAGTTCGTCACAAGTAACAATCTTACCTGTTGCCTCGTGGAAATTCAGGTAACAAGAATAAACTCCGCCATGTGCTCCTCCCTGATAATCCTGAATCCAGCTCATATATGATATGATTCCTTCAGGAGTGTTCTTTTGGACTTCGCCTTCCTGAGAAAACTCGTATTCATACGTACTCTGGCAGTCATAGTCAGGGTCATATAACTCTTTCAGGTCTTTCTCGAAAGCATTGCACAAAGAGTCTGCGTAATGTTCCTTTGCTTTTTCAAAGGGCATTATCGTACTGTCAAACAAGAGCGCAACCAGTTGCCTGTTAATCAACTGGGCAGCTTCGGATTTACCTGTTGCATATTCAACTTTAATGTCTATTTTATAATTGGGGATTTCACTGTCAAAGATTTTCTTCTTTATCTTGAAGTGACTACTTGAAAAGGTAATCTTCTCTGTCTGAACTAGAGAGTCTTTTGTTTCCTCTTCCTTTTGCTGAGTGTTGTTCTTGGTGTCCCAGCATGCTACAAGCAATAGCGATGTAACGAAAATCAAAGTTTTATTTTTCATGTCTGAAAATAATATATAAAAATGCTACGATACCTAATATAAAGGGGTAATACAGATAAGGTATTATCTCAAGTGGACTGACAGAAGCCAATCCTGCTGCAATCAGCATCTGTGCACCATAGGGAATGATGCTTTGTGCAAAGCAACTGAATGTATCCAGTATACTTGCCGTGCGTCTGGGGTTAATATTGTATAAGACAGATATTTCTCTTGCCAGCGGACCCGTAGTCAGGATGGCTATGGTATTGTTGGCAGTGCAGAAATCAGTTAGCACTACCAAGCCGGCAATGCTCATTTCTGCTCCTGTTCTTGTCGAGATTCTTCTGGTGAGTTTCGATTTTAAGTATTCTATACCGCCAGTCTCCTTCATAACCTCAATCATTCCGCCTGCCAGCAGGGTTACGATAATCAGTTCACTCATTCCCATGATGCCGGTGTTCATGGCAGATGACCATTCCGTCAGGGTCAGTTTCTCATTCAGTATACCTATAACTCCTGCCAAAATTGTACCAGTTGAAAGCAGCATCATCACGTTCAGACCACAGATGGCAGACACTAATATATATATATAAGGTATTATAAGCAGGTGGTTAATCTCTCTGTGCGTTGCTGTTGCTGTTACCTCTGTTCCTGCTATCAGATAGAGTACCAGGGTTATGATGGCTGCAGGTAGTGCAATCTTCAGGTTGTATCGGAATTTGTCTTTCAGACGGCATCCTTGTGTCTTGGTAGCCATGATAGTGGTGTCCGAAATAAAGCTCAAATTGTCTCCGAAGTATGAACCACCTATAATGACGGCTACCATTAGAGGAAGGCTCATCCCCGTTTCGCTGGCAATACCACAGGCTATTGGCGTCAGGGCAGCGATGGTGCCGACGCTTGTGCCGATACTTAAAGATACAAAACATGATGCGATGAACATACCACATAGCATCATTTTCATGGGTACTAAACTGAGGGTCAGATTCACTGTAGCCTCTATAGCTCCCATCTGTTTGGCTGTTGCAGCAAAGGCTCCTGCAAGGATGAAGATGAGAATCATTGTCATGATATCCTCTTTTGCTGCACCTCTAGCCAGCACGGCAAAGCGTTCTTCAATGCTTTTGCCTTTGAATATTGTTATGGCATATAGGCAAGCTGCCAGAAAAGACACGATAATGGATGCGGCATAGAAGTCACCGCAAATGATACTTGACGTTGTATAGATGGCCAAGAAGACCAGCAATGGACTGATGGAGATTATTCCTTTGGTGTCTTTTATCTTTTCTTCCATATGGCGAAATTACACATAATTCTTGGTATATAATGTATAATCTATACTTTTTTTGACATCTTATGTTAAAAAACAATCGTAAAATGTAGGGTATTTCGCTAAAATTGTATAACTTTGCGGTACAAATAAAACATTAACCGTATATATCTTACATTAAAATGGCAAAAATAGTTACTATGGGCGAGATTATGCTTCGTCTCTCTACTCCTGGCAATAGCAGGTTTGTTCAGTCGGATTCTTTTGATGTGAATTATGGTGGTGGTGAAGCAAATGTCGCAGTTAGTTTGTCTAATTATGGTCATGATGCCTTTTTTGTCAGTAAGGTCCCAGCACACGAGATAGGTCAGGCTGCCGTAAACAGCCTTAGAAAGTTTGGCGTTCATACCAAGTTTCTGGCCCGTGGAGGTGAACGTTTGGGTATTTACTATTTGGAGACAGGTTCAAGTCTCCGTCCCAGTAAGGTAATCTATGACCGTGCTCATAGCAGTATGGGTGAGGCCAATCCACAGGATTTTGATTATGAGAAGATTTTTGCAGGAGCTGACTGGTTTCATTGGAGTGGTATCACACCGGCCATCAGTGATAATGCTGCAGAATGTGTCAAGCAGGCTTGTATTGTAGCAAAGAGATTGGGAGTAACCGTCAGTTGCGACTTGAATTTCCGCAAGAAACTTTGGACACCCGAGAAGGCACGGAGCATTATGCGTCCCTTAATGCAATATGTAGATGTTTGCATCGGCAACGAAGAGGATGCTGAGAAGTGTCTTGGTTTTAAACCTGCATCGGATGTTGAGTCTGGAGTAACCGAGGCTGATGGCTATAAGGCTATCTTTAGCAAGATGCAGCAGGAGTTTGATTTTAAATATGTTATCAGTACTCTCCGTGAGAGCTTTAGCGCTTCCAACAATGGCTGGAAAGCCATGATCTATGATGGCAATGAGTTCTATGTCAGTCGCAGGTATGAGATTACGCCTATCGTTGATAGAGTAGGTGGGGGTGACAGTTTCAGCGCGGGTATCATTCATGGCTTCGTCAACAAGATGTCTCAGCGCGATGCCTTGGAGTTTGCTGTAGCTGCAAGTGCCCTTAAGCATACAATCCCCGGAGATGTAAATATTGTTAGTATTCAGGAAGTTGAATCGTTGGTTGCAGGTCATACCAACGGGCGTGTAGATAGATAAGAATAGTATATGGCAAAATTTGATAAGATTCAGGTGTTAAGTAAGATAAAGGATACAGGCATGGTCCCTGTGTTCTATCATTCTGATGTTGAGGTTGCCAAGCAAGTTATACGTGCCTGTTATGAGGGTGGTGTACGTGCCTTTGAGTTTACCAACCGAGGCGATTTCGCTCACGAGGTCTTTGCCGAATGTGTGAAGTATGCTGCTGAGGAATGTCCCGAATTAGCTATGGGTGTTGGCTCAATTGTTGATGCACCAACGGCAAGCCTGTACATTCAGTTGGGTGCTTGCTTTGTGGTAGGTCCGCTTCTGAATGCTGATATTGCTAAAGTCTGCAACAGACGCCAGATTCCCTATTGTCCCGGTTGTGGTACAGTTACAGAGATTGGCTATGCCCAGGAGTTGGGATGCGAGATTACCAAGGTGTTCCCTGGCGATGTTTACGGTCCTGCCTTCGTAAAAGGAGTTATGGCACCTTGTCCCTGGAGCAAGATTATGGTAACAGGTGGTGTTACACCTGATCAGGACAATCTTACTGCTTGGATAAAGGCTGGTGCCTTCTGCGTCGGAATGGGAAGTAATCTTTTCCCCAAGGATGTGGTTGCTGCAAATAACTGGCAGTTCATTACCGATAAGTGTAAGGAGTCTCTGTTCTATATCCTCGCAGCAAGGAACTGATTTTTCATAATTTCATATAGATTTTAATAGAAAGCGTCCGGGTAAGTGATTTATCCGGCGCTTTTTTTTGTACTTCCCTCACTTATTCGTAATTTTGCAGCCGCTTTAATGATTTGTGGTGTATGAGTAACAAGAATAAGAAGAATAAAGCACCGCGTTGGTTCGTTCCTGCAGGTATGGAACCAACGGAGATGGATAGAATAATACTTGATTGGCAGGAGAAAGGCAAACTGGTGCCAACTCCCAGTCTTATAAAGACAAAGGAGCAGATTCAGGGTATCCGCAAGGCGGGTGAACTGAATACTGCCGTGTTGGATTGTGTGGCAGAGCGTATCCGAGAGGGTATGAGTACCCTTGAGATAGACAAACTGGTATACGACTTTACCACTTCTCATGGTGGTATTCCTGCACCTCTTAACTACGAGGGTTATCCTAATTCCTGCTGCACCAGCATCAATGATGTGGTTTGTCATGGAATACCTTCAGAGTATGACATCCTAGAAGAGGGCGACATTATCAACGTTGATTGTACCACCATTCTGAACGGTTATTATGCCGATGCCAGTCGTATGTTCATTATAGGCAAGACAACACCTGAGCGTAAGCGTCTGGTTGACATTGCCTGGGATTGTCTGAAGATAGGCGAGAAGGTCTGCTCTCAGCCCTATGTTTTTGTTGGTGATTTAGGCAATGCCATTGCTAACTATGCTCATAAGAATGGTTGCAGCGTGGTTCGTGATTTATGTGGTCATGGCGTAGGCGTTGATTTCCATGAGGAGCCTGATGTTGAGCACTATGGCAAGAAAGGTTCTGGCATGCTGCTCGTACCTGGTATGACATTTACCATAGAGCCTATGATCAATGCCGGCGACTGGCATGTCTGTGGTGATGAGGAGGATGAGACGGAATGGATTGTCCTTACAGAAGATGCCTCAGACAGTGCCCAGTGGGAACATACCTATGTGATGACAGAAAATGGAGTAGAGATTTTAACGCATTAATTGACCCATGAAACCAACATATATCCTTGGCATTGAAAGCAGTTGTGATGATACATCTGCGGCTGTTATCCGAGACGGTATTCTTTTGAGCAATGTTACTGCCAGTCAGGCTGTTCATATGGAATACGGTGGTGTGGTTCCAGAGTTGGCAAGCCGTGCTCACCAACAGAATATTGTTCCCGTTGTTGATACCGCCCTTAAGAAGGCTGGTATAGAGCGTGAACAGCTTTCTGCCATTGCCTTTACACGTGGTCCGGGTCTGATGGGTTCCCTTTTGGTGGGTGTCTCTTTTGCCAAGGGATTGGCTCTTTCTCTGGGTATCCCATTGATAGATGTCAATCATTTGCAAGGTCATATATTGGCACATTTCATTCATACAGAGAATGATGACTATGAGTCTCCCTCATTTCCTTTCCTCTGCCTGTTGGTAAGTGGTGGCAACAGCCAGATTGTGTTGGTGAAATCCTACCATGAGATGGAGATTATCGGTCAGACAATTGATGATGCTGCTGGCGAGGCAATAGACAAATGCTCCAAGGTCATGGGCTTGGGTTACCCCGGTGGACCCATCATCGACAAGTTGGCAAGGCAGGGTAATCCCGATGCTTTCACCTTCTCCAAACCCAATATTCCAGGTTATGATTATAGCTTCAGTGGACTGAAGACCAGTTTCTTGTATTCTTTACGGAATTGGCTGGCAGAAGATCCTGATTTTATAGAGCATCATCTGAATGACTTGGCTGCTTCGTTGGAGAAGACCATCGTTGATATTCTTATGAAAAAGCTTCGCATGGCTGCCAAGGATTTGAAAATAAATCAGGTAGCCGTTGCCGGAGGTGTATCTGCCAATAATGGTTTGCGCAATGCCTTCCATGACTATGCCAAACGTTATGGTTGGAAAGTCTTCATTCCCAAGTTCAGTTATACCACAGATAATGCCGCAATGATAGCTATAACAGGATATTACAAGTACCAGAACAAGGAGTTTTGTCCTGTTTCTGCTCCAGCGTACAGCAGAAATCTGATATAAAGGAAAAAAAATAAGCAAACTGTTTGTGGTTCAGATAAAATATTGTACCTTTGTGCCCTGTTTGGAAGAAGTTGTATTTGGAATAGACTTAAAAGAAAGGTAGAAATGTCTAAGATTTGTCAAATTACAGGGAAAAAGGCCATGATTGGCAACAACGTTTCCCACTCAAAGCGTCGCACTAAGAG
>JAEEGF012264903.1_pt1 | contig 29143 bp, 23 predicted proteins | sample 9134171 | NCBI WGS metagenome assembly JAEEGF01 (sample SAMN16246542, study PRJNA631951) | gut metagenome | biome: gut microbiome; feature: rumen; material: AP-attached | host: Bos | place: Iran: Karaj | collected 2018-10 | reverse complement strand
CTTGACCGCGGGCTTGCCCGCATCTGCGCCGACGGCGGTGCCGGAGGGCATGGCGGCCTGCACGGCAGGCGTGCGGCGGCGCTTCAGCGTCTGGAGGACGGCGCGCCCGTCCAGCTGGCCAGACGGCTGCGCCTGGGCCTGACGTCCGGACTTCGCGCCGGCGCCCTTGCCCTTGGCCTTGCGGTTCAGAAAGAACGACATGGCAGCACCCGCACCTCGTATTCCAAAGCAACGCCGAACTTGGCCAAGACTGCCTCCTGGGCTTCGCCCAGCAGGGCAAAGGCGTCTTCGGCCGTGCCGCCACCCCGGTTCACCAGAAAATTCGCATGCATTTCGGAAAGCGCGACCCCGCCGCGCGTCCGGCCCCGGAAGCCGGCCCTGTCCAGCAGCATGCCCGCAGAGGGCCCTTCCGGCGGATTCTTGAAGACGCAGCCGGCGCTGCGCGCCGTGACTGGCTGTCTAGATTTTTTCGCAAGAAGGTTGGCCTGCATACGTTCAGCAATGCCACTAGACGGGGCAGGGGTCAAGGCAAAAGCGGCGGAAACCACCAGCACAGGTTCCAGCGCCCCCTTGACGGCAAAGTGGCGGTAGCCGACGTCGAAGCCCTGCCGGGGGATGCGCACGAGCGCCTCGCCGTTCCAGACCTCAACCGAGGCGAGGCAGGCGCCCGTCTCGCAGCCAAAGGAGCCGGCGTTCATGGCCACCGCGCCGCCGACGCTGCCGGGGATGCCGGCAAGGCCCTCCATGCCGGAGAGCCCGGCATCGCGCAGGAAGGCAAGGAGCCTCGGCAGGGCAACCCCGGCGCCGCAGGTCACGAAGACCGTGCCCTCGGGCCAGGCGCCCTCCTCCACGCCAAGTTCCGCGCCCGCGGCTTCGGCGCTGGCAAGGGCTGGCGCATCGGCAAAGCAGGGACGGACAAGGACAAGCTCGTGGCGCCCCTCCCTCGCCAGAATGTTGCTTCCCCTGGCAAGCACCTCGCAGGGAAGGCCGAGTTCCTTCCGGCGCGCTTCAAAGGCCGGCAGGTCCTCGCGGGAATCGAGGCTCAGCGCCACGGCGCAGGTACCGCCCATGCCGAGGGTGGTAAGCCCCGAAAGCTCCGCTCCGGCCTCCTCACGCATGGCGTCCGCCTTCCAGCCAGGCAGGGCCGGCCTTGGTGATGGAGCCTGCGCCTATGGTCATGAGGACGTCGCCGGGCTTCAGCTTTTCCTCAAGGCCCTGCACAAGCTCAGGCACGGTCTGGTAGAAGGTGACCGGCGTGCTCGAGACCTGGCGCATGCCCTGGGCGAGGTTCTGCCCGGTGATGCCCGGAATGGGCTTTTCCGAGGCTGCGTAGATTTCCGTGAGCAGGACTTCGCCCACGTTGTCGAAGAGCTTGCAGAACTCCGCGAAATGCGCCTGGGTGCGCGTGAAGCGGTGGGGCTGGAAGGCCACGACGATGCGCCTGTCCGGGAAGACCCGGCGGGCGGTGTCGAGGGTGGCCTGGATTTCGCGCGGATGGTGGCCGTAGTCGTCGATGACCGTGACCCCGTTGCGCTCGCCCTTGAACTCGAAGCGCCTGCCGACCCCGCCGAAGCCGGCGAGGCCCTTCTGGATCGCCTCGAAGGGAATGTCGCAGGCGATGGCGACGCCTATGGCAGCCAGGGCGTTGAGAATGTTGTGCCTGCCAGGCTGGGGCAGCTCGGCCACGCCCAGTTTCTCCCCCTCCTTCCAGACTTCGAAGCGGTTGACGGCGCCGACCTCGAGCGGCACGGCGCGCAGCATGCAGCCCTCGCCCATGCCGTAGGTGACCACGGGACGCTTGACCTGGGGGATGAGGGCGCGCACGCCAGGATCGTCGCCGCACACGAAGTTGACCCCGTAGAAGGGGACGTTGTTCATGAACTGGACGAAGGCCTTCTCCAGAGTCTCCCGCGTGCCGTAGTGGTCGAGGTGGTCCTCGTCCACGTTGGTCACCACGTTGATGATGGGCAGCAGGCAGAGGAAGGAGCCGTCGGACTCGTCGGCCTCGGCGATGAGGTACTCGCCATGGCCGAGGTGGGCGTTGGTGCCGTAGGCGTTGAGCCGGCCGCCGATGATGACCGTGGGATCCATTCCGGCCGTGTCGAAGATGCTGGCCGTCAGGGAGGTCGTGGTCGTCTTGCCGTGGGTGCCGGCAATGGCGATGCCCTGGCGCAGGCGCATGAGCTCGGCAAGCATCTCCGCCCTCGGGATGACGGGGATGCCGCGCCGGCGGGCCTCGGCGACTTCTGGATTGTCGTCGCCTATGGCCGTGGACTTCACGAGCACGTGCTCCCTGCCGACGTTGTCCGCCGAGTGGCCGATGTAGACGGTCGCCCCGCGGGCGCGCAGGCGCTTCACGGCGTTGGATTCCGCCATGTCGGAGCCTGTCACGGTGTAGCCGAGGTTCAAGAGGACTTCGGCGATGCCGCTCATGCCGGCCCCGCCAATGCCTACCATGTATATTCTTTTGATTTTGCTGTTCATGCCCCTATCCTATACTGTAGATCCAGAAAAAGTCTAGATTAAAATGCAAAAAAATTTAGATCGGGTCAAAATTTGTCGCTAACCCTTTAATTACGCAGGCTATTTCTGTTACAGACGAAGGCTGATCCACGCAACCTTTCTTCATTCCAGAAAATGGCAACAAAAGAAGACCCGCTTCACTGCTCAATTTTTTTGTGCATATGCAATGAGACGGCTCCCTCTTCTGCGCGAGGTGCTTCAGTTTTCCCTCCCCTCTCCTTTCGGCGCCCTGCGGGCTTCCGCAAGGGAGGCGGGACGACATGTCCTTAAATCCTGCGTCTGTGCCTGCTCCTGTCCTGGGTCTCCTTGTCGCTGCCTGCGACCTTGGCGCAGGCTGAATGCTTCCGGGAGCCAGGGGGCCGCCGGCGTTCCCGCCAGGGCTCCCCTGCCCCGCTGTGTTCATGAAAATCTTGCTAGCCTTCGGCCCGCCGCCAGGCCTCCTCGATCTGGTCCGCCACGCCGGCGGCGGCCCCCGGGGCCGCCAGGGCCAGGGCCTTTTCGGACATGGCCTTCAGGGTGCCGGGATCGGCAAGCAGGCCGAGCAGGGTGTCGGCGAGCTTGGCTTCGTCGAGATCCCGTTCAGGGAGGAGCCGCGCAGCGCCTGCGGACTCGAGAGCCTTGGCGTTGCCGGTCTGGTGGTCATGGGCGGCATAGGGATAGGGCACGAGCACCGACGGCAGGCCTGCCCCGCAGAGCTCGGCCACCGTGCTCGCCCCGGCCCGGCACAGGACGAGGTCCGCCCAGGCATAGGCCTGCGCCATGTCGTCGATGAAAGCCGACACGAGCGAGGCGTCCATGCCGGCATCGGCATAGGCCTGCTTCACCTCGGCCTCGTCCTTCACGCCCGTCTGGTGGCGGACGCAGACGCCCGCCTCGCGCAGGGCGGGAAGGATGCCCACCATGAGGCGGTTGAGCGCGTGGGCGCCCAGGGAACCGCCGACAAGCAGCACCCTCCTGCCGGCAAAGTCGCGGGGCTTGTCCTTCACGGCGAAGACGCCTGCGCGCACGGGATTGCCCGTCACCACGATCCTGCGCCCCTCGAAGCCCCGGGTGCCGGGCAAGGACACGCACACGGCATCCATGAAGCGGGCCAGGAAGCGGTTGCTGGCGCCAGCCACGGCGTTCTGCTCGTGCATCACGCAGGGCACGCCGCAGAGGCGGGCAGCCAGCAGGGGCGCGAAGGCCGCGTAGCTGCCAAAGCCGCAGGCCGCATCGGGATTGAAGCGGGAGACGATGCCGCGCGCCCTGGGAATGGCGAGCAGCATGCGCGCAAGCGCCGCCACGCCCCTGAGGCCCCTGCCGAGGAAGCCGCGGACAGGCAGGCCTTCGAAGGCTATGCCTGCGCGCTCGCAGAGGCGCTTTTCAGGGCCGTAGTCCGAACCCATGAAGAGGATGCCGATGCCCGGATGCCGGCGCCGGAGCTCTTCAGCCACGGCGAGTGCCGGAAAGATGTGGCCGCCCGTGCCGCCGGTCGTCAGGAGGACTCTTTGCATGGCTGCGCCGTCCTTGAAAAGTTGAGGATGAGGCCCACGCAGAGCATGGTCGCCACGAGGTTGGAGCCGCCGTAGCTCAGGAGCGGCATGGGAACGCCCTTGGGCGGCGCCACGCCCATGACCACGGCGAGGTTGAGGACCACGCCGAGGCACATGATGACCGTGAGGGCGAAGGCCGTGTAGCGGTCGCGCAGATCCTGCTGGCCCATGACCACGCGGTAGCAGCGCCAGAAGAAGAGCACGAAGAGGACGATGACGACGCTGACGCCGACGAAGCCCATCTCCTCGGCCAGCACCGCCATGATGAAGTCGTTGTGCGCCTCGGGCAGGTAGAACATCTTCTGCCGGCTCGCGCCCATGCCGACGCCGAAGAAGGATCCCGAGCCAATGGCGAGCAGGGACTGGACCAGCTGGTAGCCGGTGTTGGCCGCGTCCTGGAAGGGGTCGACGAAGGCCATGAGGCGGCGCATGCGGTAGGGGGCCGAGATGGCCAGCGCGCCGGCCAGCACGACGGCCACGGCCAGGAAGAGGAAGAGGTAGAGGAAGCGCGTGCCGCCGGCGATGCACATGAAGAAGAGCAGCGAGGCGAGCACGACGGCGCTGCCGAAGTCGGGCTGGAGCAGCAGCAGGAAGCAGAAGAGGCCCGTCACGGCGAAGGGCGGGATGATGCCCCGGGTGAAGGTCTTGATCATGGCCTGCTTGGAGCTCATGAAGTAGGCCAGGTACAGGGCCAGCGAAATCTTCACGAACTCCATGGGCTGCAGGTTGACGGGCCCAATGCGTATCCAGCGGTGGGCGCCGTTGATGCTCGGCGAGAGCGGCGAGAGCGTCACCAGCAGCAGGGCCAGGCAGAAGAAGATGAAGGGGTACTGCATCCTGTAGATGAAGCCCCTCGGCACGGAGGCCGCGCCCCACAGGGCGAGGCCTCCGGCGCAGGCGAAGATGAGCTGGCGCTTGAAAAAGTAGTACTTGTCGCCGTAGGAGGACTCGGCAACGATGCCGCTGGCGGAGAGCACCATGACCAGCCCGATGGCGAGCAGCAGGGACATGAGGATGAAGATCCACCAGTCTATGCCGCGGATCTTGCCGGCGCCCCTGCCAGCGTGGCCGGACGAGCCGGACGCATCCTGCACGGCCGACGCCCCTGCCAGCGTGGCCGCCTGGACCGCGGGCCCGGCCTGGGACTTCCCGGCCAGCCTCCTAAAAAGCTTGCCCAGCATTAGCCGAGACCTCCGACGATGTCCTTGAAGTCCTGGCCCCGGTAGGCCATGCCCTTGTAGAGATCGAAGCTTGCCGTGGCCGGCGAGAGCAGCATGCAGTCGCCTGGCCTGGCCTTGGCGTAGAGGTGCAGGACCGCGGGCTTCAGCGCCGGGAACCAGGCCATGTCGACCTTGCCCTTCCAGGCGGCTTCGAAGATGTCCTGCGAAGCGCCGAAGCCGGCCACGGCGCGGACCTTTTCGCGGAGCAGCGGCAGCAGCGCCCCGAGATCGCCGCCCTTGAACTTGCCGCCGCAGAGCAGGAGCACCGGGCGGTCCATGGCCTTCAGGGCCGTCTCCATGGAGGACACGGTGGTGCTCTTGGAGTCGTTGACGTAGAGTATGCCGTCCTTCTCGCAGACGCGCTCGAGGCGGTGGGGAATGGGCTCGAAGGCCGCAACGGCCCTGGTGGCCTCGTCCTGCGCCACGCCGAAGGCGCGGCAGAGAAGCCAGGCCGCCTCGCAGTTCTCGTCGTTGTGGCGGCCGATGAGCTTCGTTGCCGGGAAGCGGCCGCGCGCCTCGAAGGCCTCGAGGCGGGCGAGGCATCCGCGGCCTTTGGCCTCGCCGAGGAGGACTTCCGGCACCACGGCCAGATCGCCGGCCGTCTGGTTCATGAAGATGCGGAACTTGGCCGAGACGTACTCCTCCATGTCCCTGTGGTAATCCAGATGATTGGGCGTGACGTTCAGAATGGCGGCAGCCTGGGGATGGAAGCGGGAGCAGGCCTGCAGCTGGAAGCTCGAGACCTCGAGCACCAGCACGTCGGCGCGCTCCCCGGCAAGCAGGTACTCGGAGAGGGGCGTGCCGATGTTGCCGCCGAGGAAGACCTTTCTGCCGGCTTCCTGCAGCATGGCCGCCGCGAGGCTCACGGTGGTGGTCTTGCCGCTCGTGCCGGTGACGGCGATGCAGGGCTCGCCGTCCAGCAGGCGCCAGGCTAGCTCCGTTTCGGCGAGGATTTCCGGCCCCTGTCCGTCCGTGGCCGTCCCGGGCAAGCCCAGTATTTCCTGCAGCTTCAGGAGCGGCATGCCGGGGCTCGGCACGACCAGGGCCGCGCCCTCGAACTGGGCCCGCGACTGGTCGCCTGCCACGATCTCGACGCCCAGGGGCTCGAGCTCGGCCTTCAGCTCTTCGGTCGCGTTGGCGGGATTGGCCTCCAGCAGACGCACCCTGGCACCCTCGCGGGCCAGCAGGCGCGACGCCGCCCTGCCGGAGCGGCCTGCGCCGACGACGACGGCAAGACAGCCCCGGGGCACGCGCCAGCCACTGGCGGGCGCTTTGAAGGAAGCGGGAAAGAGAACGTTGGACTCGGTGCTGGACATGCTGAAGATGCTCCTCGAGATGCTCGCCGGCTAGCGCAGCTTGAGCGTGGACAGGGCCACGAGGCCCAGAATGATGGACGTGATCCAGAAGCGGATGATGATCTTGGACTCGGGAATGCCCTTGAGCTCGAAATGGTGGTGCAGGGGCGCCATGCGGAAGAAGCGCTTCCCGCCGGTCCACTTGAAGTAGCTGACCTGGACGATGACGGAGAGGGTTTCGGCCACGAAGAGGCCGCCGACCACGGCGAGGATGAGCTCCTGCTTGCACAGGAGGGCCAGGAAGCCCAGGGTGCCGCCGAGGCTTAAGGACCCCACGTCGCCCATGAAGACCTGGGCCGGGTAGGCGTTGAACCAGAGGAAGCCGAGGCCTGCGCCGATGAAGGCGCCGCAGAACACCGTCACCTCGCCGACGCCGGGGATGTAGGGCAGGTAGAGGTACTGGGTGAGCTTGGCGTTGCCCGTGATGTAGATGAAGATGGCAAAGACCAGGCCCGCCATGACGGTGGGACCTATGGCCAGGCCGTCCAGCCCGTCGGTGAGGTTGACCGCGTTGGAGGAGGCCACCATGAGGAAGACGCCGAAGGGCAGGTACAGGATGCCGAGGTCGGGCGCCCATCCCTTGGCGAAGGGAATGTAGAGTTTCGAGGTGTAGCCGGGATCGGTGTAGAGCAGATACATGGCCAGGCTCGCGATGACGACGAGCCCGCCCATCTTGGCCCGCGGCGAGATGCCCTTGTTCTGGTGCTGGCGCAGCTTGGTCATGTCGTCCCAGAAGCCGATGATGCCGAAGCCGCCGAAGACGAGCATGGTCTGCCAGATGTAGCGGCTGCCGAGGTCGGCCCAGAGCAGAATGGTCGCAAACACGCAGAGCATGATCATGAGCCCGCCCATGGTGGGCGTGCCCGCCTTGGCCGCGTGGGCCTTCACGTCGCTGAGGATGTACTGGCCCACCTTGATGCGGTGCAGGAACGAAATGAAGGCGGGACCGATGAGCACCGAGATGACCATGGCCGTGATGAGGGCGCCCATGGACCGGAAGGTGATGTAGCGGAAGACGTTGAAGGCCGAGAAGTCCGAAGCGAGGGGTGCCAGAAAGTGGTAGAGCATCAGTCCGCCTCCCCGGCCAGGCGCTCGGCTATGGCTAGCGCCTTTTCCAGCTCGTTGTAGCGCGATCCCTTGAAGAGGACGGCGACGCCTTCGGGCGCAAGGCCTGCGTCAAGGAAGGCCTTGAATTTGGCCTCGAATTCCGCGAAGTCGGCCACGGGCTGCAGGGGAACGGGGCAGGCGCCTTCGCGCATGCCTTCCGCCACCTCGGCCGCCAGGCCGCCCTTCCAGAAGACCGCGAGCGGCTTGAGGCAGGCGATGTGCCGGCCAAGCTCCCGGTGGCAGGCTTCGGCCTCGCTCCCCAGCTCGCGCATCTCGCCGAGCACGAGCGCGAGGGCGCCCTTTTTGTGCCGCCTGGCCTCTTCGGCCGCCGCGTCCAGCATGCGGCCCATGGAAAGGGGATTGGCGTTGTAGCTGTCGTCCACGAGGCGCAGGCGCCCGCAGTCGAAGCGGCGGAAGCGCTGCGGAGGAAGGACCGCGCCTTCGATGCCCTTCGCGATGGTCGCCTCGTCCACGCCGAGCAGGCGGCAGGCCAGGGCGACGGCCGCGCAGTTCTCCGCGCCCGACTCCCCGCGCAGGGGGGCATGGCAGACAAAGGAGGCCGCGGGGCGTCCGGCTATGGCGGCAAGGCTGATGCGGTAGACCGAGCCCCTGTCGTCGGCCCCTTCCTCCCTGGCCGTGCAGGCAAGGCCTGCCGGCGCGGCAGGATCGTCCAGGGACAGGCGCGCGCTGAAGAACTTGACCTCGGGACAGGCTTCCAGGGCGCATCGCGCCAGCTCGGGATAGTCGGCGCTGGCCATGGCTTTGCCTGCGGGCGAAAGATGCGTGAAGAGCCGGGTCTTGTGCCAGGCGACGCCCTCGCGGCCGAGGCCTTCCGTATGGCCCGTGCCGGCGTTGAGCACGATGGCGAGATCCGGCTCCATGACGGCGCCGAGCTCGTCCATGTCGCCGGCGTGGCTGATGCCGGCCTCCATGACCCAGAAGCGCTCGCCGCCGTCCGCGGCCAGCATGGCCATGGGCATGCCTATCTGGTTGTTGTGGTTCATCTCGGTCTTGGCGGTTTTGCCGGCGAGCGAGAGCACGCTGGCGAGCACCTCCTTGACCGTGGTCTTGCCGGCCGTGCCGGTGAGGCCCACGACCTTGCCCGCAAAGGTCCTGCGCCAGGCATGGGCCACCTGGCCCAGCGCCTTGACGCTGTCCTCGACCAGGAGCACGGGGACGCCGGGGCGCTTTTCGGCAAAGGCCGGCAGGGGATGCTGGGCCAGCACGGCGCAGGCGCCTCTGTCAGCCGCGCTTTCCGCAAAGTCGTGGCCGTCGACCCGCTCGCCGGGGATGCAGACGAAGAGGCTGCCGGGAACGGCTGCCCGGCTGTCGGTAGCGACGGCGGTGACGGAGATGTTGCGGAAGCCCTCTGCCAGGGCGGCGTTCGCGGCCCTGGCCGCGCAGTCCAAACTCAAGCGCATTGGTTCACCTTCATGTAACGCATGGAAAGGGGGGATGATCTGCGGCCCGCTAGGCCTGGCCCAACAGCTCGCGGACGACTTCCTGGTCGGAGTAGTGGTGCTTGACGCCCTGCACTATCTGGTAGTCCTCGTGGCCCTTGCCTGCGATGAGCAGGCAGCCTTCCGGCTCCACCAGCGAGCAGGCGAGTTCCGTGGCCTTGCGGCGGTCCACCTCGACCACGGTTCTGGGCGCCTTGGCGAGGCCCGGCAGGACGTCCTGGAGAATGGCCTCGGGGTCTTCGAAGCGGGGGTTGTCCGAGGTGAGCACGGCAATGTCGGAAAGCCTGGCCACGGCCTCGCCCATGAGGGGGCGCTTGCCGCGGTCCCTGTTGCCGCCGCAGCCGAAGACCGTGACTATCTGCCTGAAGCCGGCGCCCCGCAGGGCCTGAAGCACGTTGATCAGGGCGTCCGGGGTGTGGGCGTAGTCCACGAAGACGTGCAGGCCCTTTTTGTTCACGACCCGCTCGAGGCGGCCGGGAACGCCGGTGAAGCTGGCAAGCGCCTGCAGTTCGCCAGGCTTGACGCCCATGGCAAGCGCCATGGCCTGGACCGTGAGCAGGTTGTCCGCGTTGAAGCGGCCGATGAGCGGGGAGTCGAGCTCCCAGGTCTCGCCGGCAAAGCGCATCTTGAGGCGCACGCCGCCTGTGCCCTGGCTGAGGAGATCGCCGTGCAGATGGCGTTCGGGATCGCAGCCCCCGGGGCAGCCGGCAAAGCCGTAGGTCACGGCGAAGCCGCCGCAGAGGCTGGCCAGGCGCCTGCCGTAGGGGTCGTCGGCGTTGAGGGCGCAGGCCTTGTCCTGTTTCGGCACCTCCGTGAAGAGGCGGCGCTTGGCCTGGAAGTAGGTCTCCATGTCCTTGTGGAAGTCGAGGTGGTCCTGGGTCAGGTTGGTGAAGCAGGCGCCTGCGAAGGGCACGTGATCCACGCGCTTCTGGTCGAGGGCGTGGGAGGAGACTTCCATGACGGCGATCTCGCAGCCGGCCTTGGCCATGGCGGCCAGGTTGCGGTGCACGCTGACCGGATCCGGCGTGGTCAGGGGGGCGGGCTGGCAGAAGCCCGGCCAGCGGTAGCTCACCGTGCCCATGACGCCCACCTTGCGGCCCAGGGACTGCCAGAGGCGTTCCAGCAGGTAGGCGCAGGTGGTCTTGCCGTTGGTGCCGGTCACGGCAACGACGGCAAGGGGGAGCCTGTCCGTGCCAGCCTGGGCGCAGGCGAGTTCGGAGAGCGCAAGTCTGGTGTCCGGGCACTCCGCAAGCTCGCAGCCGGCTTCGGCCAGCTTTGCGGCCAGGGCGGCGTCTACGGCGCCTTCGGCGGCAACGACGGTGCGGGCGCCGGCCTCGAGGGCTGCCGGCACGTAGCGCGTGCCGTCCTCCGTGGCGCCCTTGACGGCGACAAAGACGCCTCCCGGCGCCACGCTCCTGGAGTCCGCGGACACAGGCGTGCCTTTGCGGACCATGGCCACAACCTCTTCGTATGTGCGACTCATCCCCTTGCTCTCCCTGCTCTTCCTTGATCTTCCTTCATCTTCCCTAATTTTCCGATAGCCACAGGACATATTCCTGCTTCTTGGCGTCCTTGGCGTCCTCTGCCGTCCAGGGGGTGCCCGGCGGCGGACTCTGCCTGACCACTCTCGTTCCCTCGCCCTTCAGGATGGGCACGATGCCCGCCCTGGCGAAGAGCTCGACGGCGTTGCGCAGGGTCTTGCCCTGCACGTCCGGCACCGTGGCCGAGGCCTTGGCAAGGTGGCCCGGCAGCCGCATGGCGTCGCCCGAATCCTGCCTGGCGATGAGCTGGGCCAGGCGCTGCCGGCGCACGTCCTCCTCGCGCCGCTCGAAGGGCGATTCGGCAGGCGAGGCGCGGAAGCCGCGCGAGCGTTCCTTGGGGGCCGTCTTTTCCTCCTCCAGATCCGCCACCTGGAGGGGCTTGTCCTTGGCGCCCGGCAGACCGCCGGCGTAGGCCATGACCCGCTGGCCAATTTCCTTGAAGGCTGGGGCGGCGATGATGCCGCCGAAGCGTCCGCGCTGGGGCTCGTCGATGAGGACCAGAATGAGGTAGGCCGGATTGTCCGCGGGCAGGAATCCGACGAAGGAGGCAAGGCGCTTGGCGCCGTAGGCGCCGGCCCTGCGGTCGGCCTTCTGGGCCGTGCCGGTCTTGCCCGCCACGGAGATGCCGTCGATGTGGGCCTTGCGGCCCGTGCCGTCCTTCTCCTCGACGACCTCGTTCATCATGCGCTTGACTTCGCGGGTGACCGGCTCTGAAAAGATCTGCTTTCGGGTCTCGGGCAGGGGATCGTCCATGACGAGCCTGAGGGGCTTGGTCATGCCGCCGCTGAGCAGGGTCATGTAGGCCTGCACCATCTGCAGGCCCGTGACGGACACGGACTGGCCGAAGGAGGCCGACATGGTGTCCACCTCGCTCCAGTCCCTCGGCGGGCGCAGTATGCCCCGGCTCTCGGAGACGGGGACGCAGGTACGCTCGCCGAAGCCGAGCTCGTGGAGGTAGCGGTAGACCTTCTGGGTGCCCAGCATGAGACCGATCTTGGCCATGCCGATGTTGGAGGAGTAGCGTATGACCTTGTCTGCCGTCACGGCGCCGTGATGGGAGGTGTCGCGTATGGTCACGTACTTGGTCTGCCAGCGGCCGCCCTCGCAGTCGATGACGGTGTTGCGGTTGACCTTGCGCTCCTGCATGGCGGCAGCCATGACGAAGGGCTTGAAGGTGGAGCCGGGCTCCATGGCGTCCTGCGCCAGGCGGTTGCGGTAGATCTGGGGCCGGGACTGGTGGTAGGTGTTCGGATTGAAGAAGGGATACTGGGCCCAGGCAAGAATTTCCCCTGTGGGCACGTGCACGACCAGCGCCCCGCCCCAGCGGGCGTCAGCCTCGCGGACGGCGCGGGAAATGGCCTCCTCGGCGAAGAACTGCATCTGCACGTCGATGGTCAGCGTCACGTCCTCGCCCTGGGGATCCTCCTGGCCCTCCTCCTTCATGTAGAATTTGCGGCCCATGGCGTCGCGCTGGACGATCTGGCGCGTGGCCTTGCTGCCCAGGCGCGCGTCGAGGGAGCGCTCCAAGCCTTCCAGGCCCCGGTCGTCCATGCCGACGAAGCCGAGCAGCTGGCCTGCCATCTGCTTGAAGGGGTAGACGCGCTCGTACTCCTTGGAAAGGCCTATGCCCTGCAAGTGCACCTTGCGCACGGCTTCCGCCGTGTAGTCGTCCACCTTGCGCTTGAGCCACACGAAGCGGCGGCGGGTTTTGGAGAGCTCGTCGAAGAGCTGCTGGGGCGCCTCGCCGAGCAGGGGGCCGAGGGTGTTGGCAACGGTGAGGAAGTCGGTGATCTCGGCGGGCTTGGCGTAGACCGAGAGCGCCTCGACGCTGCGTGCGAGCACGCGGCCGTTGCGGTCCAGAATCATGCCCCGCTTGCCGGAGACGATCTCGCTTGTGATGTGCTGCCGGCGCGCCTTGGCCGCCAGATCGGGGCCAGCCATCATCTGGAGGTACCAGGCTCGCGCCCAGAGGCAGAGGAAGAGGACGCCGAAGAAGCAGAACACCAGGGTGATGCGGAAGCGGGCCCAGTCGTAGCCGGCGAAGTACCGGTCGAGGAAGGCGCCTGCCATGCCCTTCTTCGATGCCGGACGATCCTGGACCTCGGCCTGGGGACCGCGTTCGATGCGCACGTTCCGGCCCGCCCCGCCGCGCCTCACCCGCTGGCGGGAGAGAACGGACTGGTGCGCGGTGCTCGGCCGCTGCGCAGCCTGCGGACGTCTGGCGCCGCTCGTTTTCGAACGCGAGAAGAAACCCATATATGCTCCTGGCCCCGCCGGAACGCGCCCCAGCGAAAGCCTTCGTTGAAACGTGGCTTAGGGATTGGACTTGAGACGGCGGATCTGGCCGGGCCTGGGCTCGGTCATGCCGAACTGGTCGGCCCGCATCCTGAGTTCGTAGGGAGAGAGGAGACGGTCCCGCTCGACTTCCAGCTTGGCCCGCAGGCCCTGCTTTTCGCGCAGCTCGCTCCGCTGGATGTTGATGAAGTAGGTCGTGTCCATGCGCTCGATGTTGAGCCACACGAGCACGATGCTCATGACGACGGCCATGAGGATGTTGAGGGCAAGGACGAGCATCCACGTCCGGCCCCGCAGGCCTGCCTGTCCGCCGTAGCGGGCGAGACGCGGGGCCAGCAGGTTCTTCACGGAGGATCGCCTCATAGGCCCGCCTCCCTGCACTCCGCGCGCCTGTCGACGTGCTCGGCGATCTTCTCCGCGCAGCGCAGCTTGGCGGAGCTGGCCCGGGGATTGCGGGCGAGCTCGTCGGGCTGGGCCGTCAGCGGCTTCTTGTGCAGCACCCTCACTTCCGGCACGTGGCCGCAGGTGCAGGCTTTGACATATTTCGGACAGATGCAGCCCTCCGCCCACTGGCGCATCCGCTGCTTGACCATCCTGTCCTCGAGGGAGTGGAAGGTCAGGACCGCCACCCTGCCTCCGATGTTCAGCCGGGAGAGAATGGCGTCCAGAAATCCGGCAAGTTCGCCGAGCTCGTCGTTCACCGCCATGCGCAGCGCCTGGAAGGTGCGCGTGGCGGGATGCCGGCGCGCCTTGGCCCGCCAGTCGGCGGGGTAGCTTGCGCTGACTATCTCGGCCAGCTGGCCTGTGGTCTCGATGGGGGCTTTCGCTCTGGCCTCGCAGATGGCCTTGGCGATGCGCCCCGCCATGGGGTCTTCGCCCAGGGAGGCAATGAGATCGCGCAGGGCGCCCATGTCCCGGCCGTTCACGATGTCGCGTGCCGTGGGGCCGGCGCCGTTCTTGTCCATGCGCATGTCCAGGGGCGCGTCGGCATAGAGGCTGAACCCGCGGGCGTCCTCGTCCAGCTGCAGGGAGGAGACGCCGATGTCGATGAGGGCGCCGTCGATGCGATCCCAGCCGGTCTGGTCCAGCGCCTCCTCAAACTGGGAGAAGCGGCAGTGCACGGCGTGGACGCGGTCCCCGAATGGCGCCAGGCGCTCTCTGGCCATGCCGAGCGCCTCGGTGTCGCGGTCGAGCCCCAGCAGCTCAAGGCCGGGACAGGCTTCGAGCATGGCCTTGGCATGTCCGCCCAGCCCCAGGGTGCCGTCGAGAAACCTCGCGCCGTCCTTTCTGGACAATGGCGAGAAATCCTCTAGAGTCTCGCGCAACAGCACAGGTATGTGCCGGAAATCCTTCACCGTTTCCGCTCCAGCCATGGTTGCCTTCTAGATGTCGAGGTTGACGCCCCGGTCTACCAGATCTTGAGAGACGTCGTCGGTGTCGATGCTGTTGAAGGTTTCGAGGTCCCAAATCTCAAACTTGTCGTACATGCCGAGCAGCATGACGTCCTTGCCGAGACCTGCGGCCTGGATGAGGTGCTGGGGAATGCGGATGCGGCCCTGGGGATCGGGGGCCAGTTCCTCGGCGCTGCCGATGACCTTGGCCCTGTACTGGATAATCTGACGGGTGGGATTGCGGATGCCGTTGAGGGTCTCGACAAAGGCATCCCAGTCCTGGGGAAGCTTGGCAACAAGACGGCCATTGCTGCACGTGATCCAGCACGTGCCCTGTTCGCTGCCGTTCGCAAGCCCCTCCCGGTACTCCGGAGGCAGCATGAGCCTGCCCTTGGCGTCCAGGCTCCGAGAGATGCTTTTTTTGAACAGCTTTTCCACAGGTTTCCCACCAAACTACAAAGTTTCCCACATTTCCCCACTCCTATCGTACAAGCGCCAGCCGCTGTCAAGCGTGGCTCCGACGGACGAGCGCTCCAGCAGGACGAGATTTTGCCACGCAAGCCATTGATTTTAAGCAATCAAGACGCCGAGCGCCACGAGATCGCCGTTGAATCTTTTTCGCCCTCGGCCTGCACCCGGGTCTGGCTCCGGCGTGGGAACCGGGGGAGGCTCTGCGCATCCCGCGGCCGCAGACTGACGCGGCTCAGCCGCCAGACAGCGCTGCGCCGCTTTCCTCCCACCGGGGGATCCGTCAGATGCCGGGGATGACGCATCCTGCCAGCGGCACGGCGCAAGCTCGCTCCGCACAGGCTCTGCCCGCCAGCCCCCTCTATATAGAGGTGACTTTCGCCCCCGCCTGCGAAAAAAAGGGGATAAGTCCAACACAAGGACGACAGCCTTTTTGCGTGCATGGGTGCATCGGAACCTGCCAGCCTTCTGTCCGCTGCACCCCAGCCTTGACGCTTCGTGCCCACATGGAAACGCCGGGAAAGAACAGAGCCGGCACTCAGGCATGACGCGCCGGGGCAAAGTCACGCTCGAGCGATGAAGTTCGAGGAGGCAGGGAGGAAGACGTGAGCGAAGGCATCTGCAAGATCTCCGATCAGGACAAGGAGACATGGTCCTTCTCTGTCGTTGACGTCATCGGCATCCTGACGGAGCAGTCCGACGTCAATGGAGCAAGAAACTGCTGGAAGGTCCTCAAGAACCGACTGACGAAAGAGGGCAGCCAAGTGGTTACAAATTGTAGCCGGTTGAAGCTAACTGCCCAGGACGGCATCCTCCTGACGGCGACGCTTCCTGTGCACGGCCGCGGCGGCAGGCCCGCACCCGGCCGTGGGAGGCTATGCCAATGCACGCCATGCAGGCCGAGCGGGCACAGGCGGCAAAGCGGCAGGGCCAAAGGGCCAAAAAACTCGTTGACTCCATTCAGCAAAACAGCTAAAGAATCTCCTCTTGTGTTTGGGGGCCCTGCCCCGCAGGCACAGACGCCGGATGGGCACAGCCCTCCCCGGCCACGGCATGCGCTGCCGTATTTCTTCATGGGGAGGTGATTTCAATGCCTGGAGTTTTCCTGAACGACGACGACTACAATTTCGACCTGGCTCTCCGCCGCTTCAAGAAGTCTGTTGAGAAGGCGGGTATCCTTTCCGAAATGAAAAAGCGTCAGCATTACGAAAAGCCCAGCGTGATGCGTAAGAAGAAGAAGGCTGCCGCGCGCAAGCGTCTGATGAAGAAGCTCAGAAAGATGAGCCAGAACTAACAATAGCCTTGTTCATCTTGCTAGAAAGCACACATGCGGGGAGCCAGCAATGGTTTCCCGCATTTTTTTTCCAAACATTGGACACAAGGAGGAGACATGACGCTCTTCGAACAGATCAACGCCGACTACATTACAGCCTACAAGGCAAAGGAGACAGTTCGCGTTTCCGTGCTGCGCATGCTCAAGACCTCAATGAAAAACTTCCTCGTCGATCAGCGCCGCCCCGGCGGGACGATCTCCGACGAGGAGATGCTCGACATCGTCCTCAAGGAAGCCAAGCAGCGCCGCGACTCCATCACCGAGTACAACAAGGCCGGACGAGCTGATCTCGCGGCCAAGGAAGCTGAAGAGCTCGGCATTCTGGAAGGCTATCTCCCCTCGGCTATGAGCGCAGAGGAGCTCGCCAGCGCCATCGAGCAGGCTGTTGCCGAAACGGGCGCCTCCTCCCCAAAGGAAATGGGGAAGGTCATGAGCGCGCTCATGAAGACGTGCAAGGGGCGCGTTGACGGCAAAGTCCTTTCCCAGGCCGTCAAGGACCGCCTCTCCCGCTAACGCCCCGCCTCCCGGAGAAACGACACGTGATCCACAAGCGCACCCTCCACTCGCTGGAATACGACCGCATCCTCGACGCGCTCGCAGCCCTCTGCCGTTCGGAGACGGGCCGCGAACGCGCGCTCGCAACGCTCCCGCTGGCCGACGAGGCCTCCGTGCTGGAGGCGCAGAAGCTCTACGAGGAGACGGAGGCCTGGGCTGGGCATCCGGCGACCTTAAGCCTCGGCACCCAGGCCTCCCACGGAGGTCCCGGACCCTTTCCCAACGTTACGGGTCTGCTCAACGCCGTCGAGCAGAAAGGCCCTTCCGCCGTTGCCTGGGATCTCGAGGCCTTCTGGGCCCTGCGCGGCGTCCTGCTGCTGGCGCGCGACCTGCGCGACAGCATCTGCACGCCCGAAGGCGAGAAAAGCTGGCCCCGGCTCATGTGGCTTGCGACCAACCCGCCCATGCCGAGCCAGCTCACGGCTGCGCTCCTGCGCTGCATCAGCGACGACGGGAACATCCGCGACGAAAGCACGCCCGAGCTCTACCAGGTGCGCGTGGAGCTGCGCTCCCTGCACCAGACCTGCCTGCGCCGGGTCCGGACCTTCTGCGAGGAGCACAACATCCTGCAGTTCCTGCAGGACGAGTTCATGACGCTCTCGTCGGACCGCTATGTCCTCCCGTTCAAGGCAACCTACAAGAACAGGCTGCAGGGCATCATCCACGACTGGTCCCAGACGGGCGAAACCTGCTACTTCGAGCCCATGTTCCTCGTGGAGCTCAACAACAAGATCCAGGAGCTCAAGCGCGAAGAAAGAGAGCGCGAGCACGAGGTGCTTGAATTTCTGGCAGGCCTCCTGCAGACGGAGCTCGCCAGCGCCAGGGCGGCCATGCGCCTGCTCACGGAGCTCGACTTCCTCGAGGCCAAGCGGCGCCTGGCCGCGACCCTCCACGGCCGCTGCATCCCTCTGGGTTCCCCTGAGCACGGCATCGGCCTCGTGCAGGCCCGCCATCCCCTCCTGCTGCTCTCCGAGCTCGAGAAGCTCAGACGCGATCCCAACATCCGCAGGCCGGAGGAACGGGACAAGCGGGCCCTGCAGAAGGTGCACCCTCTGGACATCGAGCTGAGGCCCGGCGAAAAGGCCCTCATCGTCACGGGCGGCAATGCCGGCGGCAAGACCGTCTGCCTCAAAACCCTTGGCCTGTGCGCGGCCATGACCCTCTCCGCCCTCCCCGTGCCGGCGGAGCCCGGCTCCCACCTGCCCTGGTTCAGCCGCATCGACGCCTTCATCGGCGACGAGCAGAGCCTTGCCGACAACGTTTCGACCTTCACGGCCCAGATCGACCATCTGGCCAAGGCGTGGAAGCATTTGAACGACGCGGGCCTCGTGCTGCTCGACGAATTCGGCTCGGGCACCGATCCGGCGCAGGGTTCCGCCCTCGCCCAGGCCCTGCTCGACGAGCTCATCAAAAAGGGCACCTACGTGCTCGCGGCCACGCACTTCCCGGCACTCAAGAGCTACGCCCTCACCCGCGACCAGGCGCGCGCCGCCTCCATGCTCTTCTCTCCCGAGACCCGCAAGCCCCTCTTCGCCCTCGCCTACGACCAGGTGGGCGCAAGCCAGGCCCTGGACGTGGCCCGGGAGCACGGCCTGCCCGAGGCCATCATCGCAGGCGCCGAGCGCTACCTGCTCCAGGACGGCCAGGACGCCACCAGCCTCCTGCATAAATTGAACGATCTGGCCGCAGCCAGGGCCGAGGAGATCAAGACCCTCAAGGCAGAGCAGAAAAAGGCCCAGGCCAGCGCCCAGCGCTGGAAGGAGCGGCTTGAGCAGGACAGGCTCAAGCTCTACGGCGAAGTCAGGGCCAAGGCGCAGGAGCTGATGCAGGCCTGGAAGGAGGAGCGCGCCACCCACAAGCAGGCCCTCAGGGAGATGAGCGCCCTGCGCGCATCCCTCGCCAGGGAGGGCATGGCCGAGGACGGCGGTCCTGCCAGCGTCCTGCCGGCGCCCCGCGCCATCCAGGCAGGCGACACGGTCCTGCACACGGTCTTCCGCAAGAAGGGCACGGTCACCGAGGTGGACGAGAAGCGCCGCCGCGTGCGGCTCGATCTCGGCGGCGTCGTCCTGTGGGCGGACATGAAGGACGTGCGCGAAAGCGGAGCCGGCAAGGCGGGCGGAAGGCCCGCGGCCCAGGCATCCCAGCCCAAGGTGTTTGGCCGCATTGCGGCCCCCGCGGCCGCGGCCAGCGATGCTGAAGCGCAGGAGGACAGCGCCGACGGCTCCGATGCCAGAGGCCAGAGCGCCCGCCATTCGGCAGGGGCGGCCTTCAAGATCGACGTGCGCGGCATGCGCGCCGACCAGGCCATCGCCAGCGTGCAGGCCTGCCTCGACAAGGCCTACCTGGCCGAACTCGGCGACGTCGAGGTGATCCACGGCAGAGGCACGGGCGCCCTGCGCCGGGCCATACACGAGTGGCTGGGGACCTGCTCCCAGGTCGCCTCCTTTGCCACGGCGCCCGCCGACAGAGGCGGCGACGGCATGACCATAGTGACTTTGAAATAGCGGCCGATAAGAAACCTGCGGTGCCGGCTTGCCGGGGCCGCAGGAATGCTTATTTTTTCCGGGACGCCGCCCATGCCGGCGCCATGGAGGGCAGCACATGCAGGGCAGCGATGCCATAGAGCTGATAAAGCAGCGCATTCCCATCGTCGATCTGATCAGCAAGTTCGTGCCCCTCAAGCAGCTCGGCGGACGCTTCGTCGCCCCCTGCCCCTTCCACGAGGAGACCAAGCCCTCCTTCTCGGTGACCCCGAACGGCTACTTCTACTGCTTCGGCTGCCAGAAGCACGGCGACATCTTCACCTTCTGGATGGAGTACCACGGCGTCTCCTTCCGCGAGGCCCTGGAGCAGCTTGCCGAACAGGCCAACGTCACCCTGGACGAGGGACGGCGCGATCCCGAGGCCGCCCGCCGGGCCAAGGAGCGCCGCACCAGGCGCCAGCAGGTCATCGACATGTACCGCTTCGCGCAGGCCCACTTCAGGAAGAATCTCGCCTCCCCCAAGGGCGCGGACTGCCGGGCCTACATGCGGGGCCGGGGCATATCCGAGGAGCTGCTCGAGCGCTTCGGCCTCGGCTGGGCCCTGGACGACTGGCACGACCTCACCGGCGCCCTCCAGCGGGCCGGCTTCGACGTGCGCCTGGCCGCAGAAGGCGGCCTTGTGGGCATTTCCCATAGCTCTGGCAAGCCCTACGATCCCTTCAGGGCCAGGCTCATGTTCCCCATCCGGGACACCTCGGGCACGACCATAGCCTTCGGCGGCCGCATCATCGACAACGCGGCCGACCAGGCCAAGTACGTCAACACCTCCGACTCCATCATCTATAAAAAGGGCGACCACCTCTACGGCCTCGACCTCGCCGGCCAGGCCATACGGCGCACCAGGCGCGTCTTCATCACCGAAGGCTACATGGACGTGCTGACCCTGCACCAGTTCGGCTACGCCAACGCCGTGGGCGGCCTCGGCACGGCGCTCACGGACCAGCAGGTGAAGCGCATCCTCGGCTATTCCCCCGAAATCATGCTCCTCTACGACGGCGACAACGCGGGCCGCAAGGCAGCGCTGGCCGCCTCCGGCAAGTTCCTCGCCGCAGGCGCCACGGCCAAGGTCATACTCCAGCCCGAGGGCGAGGACATCGACAGCCTCCTGCGCACCCAGGGGGCTGAGGCCTTCGAACGCCTCCAGGCCACGGCCAGGCCGGCGCTCCAGTTCTGCATGGAAACCATGCGCGGCCGCTCGCCGAGAGAGGCGCTCCAGTGGTGCAAGGACTTCATCCGCGGCATACAGCTGCCCGAGCTCGTCAGCCCCGCCATCAGCTATCTGGCACGAAACCTGGGATTCGACGAGCGCGAACTGCGCAGAGGCGCGCAGGAAGACTTCGAGCAGGCCGGCAGAAGGCCGGTTCCGGCGCCTGCCGGACGCGGCCAGGCCCCTGCCCCCCAGCCGGCGCTCTCCCCCATCGAGAAGGAAATCCTGCGCTGCGCCGTCCGCTACCCGGAACATGCCGCAGACATTGCCAACATGGGCGCCGATCTCCTCCTCGCCTCGCCCTTTGCCCGCAGCCTCTGGACCAAGGTCGCCCAGGCCAGGCCCGGCGAGGCCGGCTACGACCTCGAGGGCGAGGAGCGGGCCTTCTGGGACCGCTGCCGCGGACTCGAGGCCCCCGAGCGGACGGCGCCGGACATGGAGCTGCGGGCCCTCCAGAATGTCATTGACAGACACTACAGGAAGGTGCAAAAATTATCACTTTCTGCGGTTCTGCGACAAAATGACGGCAACGGCGGCATCGGAGCCGGGATGGCATATCTCGGCGCCGCCCAGGAAACTCCGACGGAGACAAAATGAGCAATCTCAAAGACGTCCAGCAGATTCAATCGCTCATCGCCAAGGGCAAGGGCAGCGGCTACCTCACCTTCGAGGAAGTCAACAAGGCCCTGCCTGTCGAGATGAGCACTCCGGAGCAGTTCGAGGAGATCATCGGCATCTTCGAGCAGCTGGAAATCGTCATCGTCGACTCCGAAAAGGAGGGCAAGAAGATTGCCTCCCGCGTCGCCACCGAAAGCGAGGAGGGGGGAGACAAGGAGTCCATCGACATCACCGAGGACGAGGATTCCGCCGACTACTCCTCCCGGAGCACGGATCCGGTGCGCATGTACCTGCGCGAGATGGGCGCCGTGCCCCTGCTGGACAGGGACGGGGAAGTCGTGATCGCCAAGAAGATCGAGCTCGGCGAGCAGGACGTGCTCTACGCCCTGGTGGAGGTGCCCGTTGCCGTCGAGGAGCTGATCAACGTGGGCGAGGAGCTGCGCCAGAACCGCATCAAGCTCAAGGACGTGGTCAAGACCATCGAGGAGGACGATCCCAGCGAGGACGAGATGAACCAGCGCTCGCGCGTCATCCTGCTGCTCGACGAGATCAAGAACATTTTCAAGAAGAAGCGCAAGCTCTACAAGAAGTTCGACGACAGCCTCGCGTCCGGCGACAAGAAGATCGGCCACCTCCAGAAGGAGATCCTCGCCTACAAGGAGGAGATCGTCACCCGCCTGCGCGACATCAAGCTGGAGAAGACCCTCATCGACCGCGTCATCGAGACGGTCGACGACTACGTCCGCCAGATGCACAACTGCCGCCGCGACCTCTCCGCCTACATTCTCTCCACGGGCAAGACCCAGACCGAAATCCAGGATCTCTTCGAGAAGATGGACAGCCGCGAGATCCCGCCGGCCAAGATAGCCGCCGAGCTCAAGATGTCTCTCGACGAGGTCTTCTCCTTCAAGGAGATGATCGTCGGCAAGATCGAGATTCTCAAGCGCCTGCAGGAGAAATGCTGCCTCAACGCCGCAGACCTCGAGGAGGTGCTCTGGCGCATCAAGCGCGGCAACACTGCGGCCATGCGCGCCAAGCAGGAGCTCATCCGTTCCAACCTGCGCCTCGTGGTCTCCATCGCCAAAAAGTACACCAACCGCGGCCTGCAGTTCCTGGATCTCATCCAGGAGGGCAACATCGGCCTCATGAAGGCCGTCGACAAGTTCGAATACCAGCGCGGCTACAAGTTTTCGACCTACGCCACCTGGTGGATACGCCAGGCCATCACCCGCGCCATCGCCGACCAGGCGCGCACCATCCGCATCCCGGTCCACATGATCGAGACCATCAACAAGCTCATCCGCACCTCCCGCTACCTCGTGCAGGAGCTCGGCCGCGACCCCACGCCCGAGGAGATTGCCGAGCGCATGGAGTACCCCGTGGAGAAGGTCAAGAAGGTGCTCAAGATCGCCAAGGAGCCCATCTCCCTCGAAACGCCCATCGGCGACGAGGAGGACTCCAGCCTCGGCGACTTCATCGAGGACAAGAAGGCCGTGGCGCCTGCGGAGGAGGTCATCAACACCAAGCTCTCCGAGCAGCTGGCCCAGGTGCTCTCCGATCTGACGCCCCGCGAGGAGCAGGTGCTGCGCAAGCGCTTCGGCATTGCCGAGAAGAGCGACCACACCCTCGAGGAAGTCGGCAAGCTCTTCAACGTCACGCGCGAGCGCATACGCCAGATCGAAGCCAAGGCCCTGCGCAAGCTCCGCCATCCCGTCAGGAGCCAGCCCCTGCGTTCCTACTACGAGAACTAGGATTCCGCCGGCGCCGGCCGGAGGAGTGCGCACATGAACGGCACCTTTTGCTTCTGCTCTGGCATCCTGCTTGCCGGCCTTCTGCTCGGCACCGTCCAGAGCGTCCCCGCCCAGCCGGCCGGCCAGCACGCCGAGGCCGCGAAGGCTTCCGGCGATGCATCCTTCCTTCCGCCCGTCCTGCCAGGCCATGCCAAAGGCACGGTCGCGCGCGCCATGGACGGCGATACGCTCAAACTTGCCGACGGGAGAATGGTGCGCCTTGCCTGCGTCGATGCGCCTGATCTCGTCTCCAGCTACTCCCGCGACGTCATCGAGAAGAACCGCAAGGACTTCCGCGAGCTCAACTTCCGCACCGAGGCCAAAGCCCAGAAGGCCCAGCAGGCCGCCAAGGAGCAGACCTCGACGCTCGGGCAGTACTATTCCGTCCGCAGCCGGAAGGCCCTCGCCGAGGCAGCCGCGAAGAAGCAGGTCGTCCTGCATGCGGGCACCCTGAAGCGCGACAGGCAGAAGCGCATCATTGCCGATGCCGTCCTCGAGCACGGCCGCTCCCTCAGCGCCCACCTCGTCATGAACGGCCTCGCCTACGTCGTCTTCGACAAGGACTTTTCCCCGAAGTACCAGGAAGTGCTGCTCAAGCTCCAGCGCCGGGCCATGCGCGCCCGCAGGGGCTTCTGGGACAGGATTCTCGGCATGGACGCGGCCAAGCGCACCTATACCGGCGACAGGGAGACGAAGCTGTTCTACGCGGCCTCCGACGTGCGCGGACTCAAGGTGAAGCCGCGCATGCGCGTCTACTTCGGCAACCTTCTCGACGCCTTCAACGCCGGCTTCGCGCCCGCCCGCTCGACGGACTTCTGGCCGCCCTCCGCTACAGGCGGCAAGTAGGCAGGCCCACCCTTCCTTGACTCGGATCTGCAAGGCAGATACCTTCCCTGCAGACCGAAGGGATGCTGCCGGCATCCCCGCAAAGGCGTCCCGGCTCCGCCGGGCCGGAAGTTCCGCCATGCCGGCCGGCATCGTCCCCGCAACGCCAAGCATAGGGAGAACCGTTCATGGTGCGCCACATCACCACGCTGCAGGCACTCGGCCAGGATACCGTCTGGCTCCTTCTCAAGCAGGCCCGGGGCATACCCGAAGCCAAGGCCGTCGACGACTTCATGACGGACCGGACCATAGTCCAGATGTTCTCGAAGACGGACATGTCGGAGCGCCTGTGCACCACGGCGGCCGTCCGCCAGATGAGCGGACACCTGGTCTACGTTGCCCCTGAGGACAAGTGGCAGAGCGCCATCGAAGAGTTCCCCTTGGTGCTGCTCGGCGCCGTCAGCTACTACATGGACGGCATGTTCGTCTACGGCCTGCCTGCCAAGCCATGGAAGCCGGAGAAGGAGGTGACCTTCCCGGTCATCAACTGCGGCGCCCCGGACGCGCATCCGGCGCATGCCATCGCAGACATCATCTGCATGCTGCACGCGAGCCGCAACGACCTGCGCGCCGTCAAGGCCTGCTGGCTCGGCTGCGCCACCGGCGTTCTCCACTCCCTTGTCCAGGCCACCAAGTTTTTCCCCTTCGCTCTCAACATCGCCATGCCCCCCGCCGACGTGGTGGATTCGTCCCTCCTTGAGGCTGAGGCCAAGGAGCTCAAGACCGAAGTGGCCTTCTTCGACAGTCCGGTGGACGCCGTCAAGGATGCCGACTACGTCTTCATCGGCAGCCGGCGCCAGCTCGACTTCGCAATGCTCCAGAAGTGGCAGGTTTCCCCCAGCCTCCTGTCCTTTGCAGCGCCGCATTTCCGCGTCATGCTGGGCACCTATCCCGTCGACGCCCTGCCGCTCGACGCCAGCACCCTCATCGGCAAGCGCTCCCTCCTGCTCATGCAGGCGGAGAACAGGCTGCGCGTCTACAAGCGCATGCTGCACTGGGTCTACGAGAGCATGTAGCGCCCGCAGCGCCGACAGGCCCATCCCGCCTTCCCGCCTTTGCCCCCTTGCCGCGGACTCCTTCGGCAGGCCTTCGCTCCGCACGCCGGCATGCCAGCATGCGCGTCTGCGGGCTTCGTCGCTTTGAAAAGCCCGCATCGGCACGCCTCGCCAAACTTTCAGCCTGCAGCCCCTGGCCCGCCGCAGGCGCATCCCAAGCCCCCGAACGCCCGGGGCAGGAGCTGCCATGTCCCCTCAAGCCTTTCTCTTCGACCTCGACGGCACGCTGCTCGACACCCTTGCCGACCTGGGGTCGGCCTGCAACCGCATGCTCGCCGCGCACGGCTGGCCGGAGCATCCCGTGGACGCCTACAGGCGCATGATAGGCGACGGCTTCGTCAGGCTCGTGGAGCGGGCCCTGCCGCCAGACATCCTGCCGAGCCTCAGGCCCGGCCAGCTGGACCGCCTCGTCAGGGAAGGCAAGGAGGCCTACAGCGCGCATCTCAAGGACGCCACGCGCCCCTACCCCGGCATGCCCGACGCCGTGGCGGAGCTCCGCGCCAGGGGATGCCGGCTCGGCGTCCTTTCCAACAAGCCCGATCCCCAGACAAGGGAGCTTGTCGAGACCTTCTTCCCCGGATGCTTCCATGCCGTCCACGGCGGACGCCAGGGCGTGCCCCTCAAGCCCGATCCCGCGGCGGCCCTCGCCATGCTCGGCGAGCTCGGCACGGACAGGACCTGCACCTGGTACGTCGGCGACAGCGACGTGGACATGCTCACGGCGCGCCATGCCGGCCTTGCCGCCATAGGCGTCGCCTGGGGCTTCCGGGGCGAGGAGGAGGTGGCCGGCGCAGGCGCGGCCCGCATCGTCCGCCATCCCTCCGAGCTCTGCGCCTTTGCCGGCATTGCCCCTCCTGTTGACAAAACCCAGTAAACCACTATGTTGTCTGCACACTGCTCCAACCGCACACCGCAGAGGCCCCCATGCCCATCAACATCCCCTCCGATCTTCCTGCCAGAGCGGCTCTGGAGCAGGAAAACATCTTCGTGATGACCGAAGAGCGTGCAACCTCGCAGGACATACGCCCGCTCGACATCGTCATCGTGAACCTCATGCCGACGAAAATCACCACGGAGACCCAGCTGCTCCGCGTGCTCGGCAACACACCCATCCAGGTTGACATCACGCTCCTGCGCACGGCGGAGCACGTATCGAAGCACACGCCTCTGGAGCACCTGGACCGCTTTTACAAGACCTTCGACGAAATCAAGGACCGGCATTTCGACGGCATGATCGTGACCGGCGCCCCCGTGGAACACCTCCCCTTCGAGGACGTGGACTACTGGAAGGAGCTGCTCAGGATCATGAACTACGCCTCCACCGGCCACGTCTTCTCCACGCTCTACATCTGCTGGGCAGCCCAGGCCGCGCTCTACCACTTCTACGGCATTCCCAAGCACGACCTGCCGAGCAAGCGTTTCGGCGTCTTCGAGCACGACGTCCTCGAACCGACCTGCAACCTCTTCCGCGGCTTCGACGACGTCTTCCACGCCCCGCACTCGCGCCATACCGAAGTCCGCGCCAAGGACGTGCGCAAGGTTCCCGAACTCAACATCCTCGCCGAGTCGAGGGAGGCTGGGCTCGCCATGGTCGAGCGCTTCGACCATAGCCAAGTCTTCATGACCGGACATCTGGAATACGACAGGAACACGCTGGACAAGGAATACAAGCGCGACCTCGCCAAGGGCCTGCCCATCAACATGCCCAGGCACTACTATCCGGGCGACAACCCCGACGCCACGCCCGTGGTGAACTGGCGGGCGCACGCCCACCTCTTTTTCAGCAACTGGCTCAACTACTACGTCTACCAGGAAACGCCCTACAGCTTTACGCTGCCCAAATAGGAAGTTTGTCCATGCGCTTCTCCACCAGAACCCGCTACGGGCTGCGCTTTCTCCTGCAGCTAGCGGCCCTTCCCAAGGACGGCAGGCTCCAGCTCTCGCAGGTTGCAAAGACGGAGCAGATCTCCTCCGGCTATCTGGAGCAGATAGTCCGCGCCCTGCGCCCGCTGGGCATACTGCGGGGCGTCCGCGGCTCTGGCGGCGGCTACCAGCTCAGCAGGGCTCCGGCCGAAATCAACCTGGAGGACGTCTTCCAGTACCTGGAGGGGGAACTCGGGCCGGTGCACTGCATGCACAACAAGTGCACCCGCAGCACCGTCTGCACGACCCGGACCTTCTGGGAAAATCTCGACAAGCACATCCGGCGGTACCTGCGCTCCATCACGCTCCAGGATCTCCTTGAGCGCTCCGAACCCACGCTGCAGTGCTCCCCCGCCAAGAAGGAGAAATAGCCATGTGGGACTATTCGCAGAAAGTGCAGGACCTCTTCCTCACCCCGCACAACGCAGGCCCCCTCGAGGACGCCAACGCCATCGGCGAAGTGGGCAGCATAGCCTGCGGCGACGCGCTGAAGCTCTACCTGAAAATCAGCGGGGACGGCGTCATCGAAAAGGCCGGCTTCGAGACCTTCGGCTGCGCCAGCGCCATCGCCTCCAGCTCCGTGCTCACCGACATGGTCAAGGGCCTGCACGTCGACGAGGCCCTCAAGATCACCAACGCCGACATCGCCAAGGCCCTCGACGGGCTTCCGCGCGAGAAGATGCACTGCTCCGTCATGGGCCAGGAGGCCCTGGAGGCGGCCATACGCCAGTGGAAGGGCGAGCCCGCCATGCCAAAGACACAGGAGGAGGGCAAGCTCGTCTGCAAGTGCTTCAACGTGACCGACGCAACCATCATCCGCGCCATCCGCGAGAACGGCCTCAAGACCGTCGAGGACGTGACGGCCTTCACCAAGGCCGGCGGCGGCTGCGGCGACTGCCGCGACGAGATCGCCGAGATCCTCGAGGCCGAGCTCAGGGGACAGGGCGCCCCCGCGCCGGAGCCTGCCGGACCCGCCGAACCCGCCAAGTCCGCCGCCTGCGGGACGGGCGGCCTGACCAACCTGCAGCGCATGCAGAAGGTCATGGAGGTCATGGCCCTCATCCGCCCCCAGCTCCAGGCCGACGGCGGCGACATCGAGCTCGTGGACATCGCGGGCAAGACCGTCAGCGTGCGCCTCACCGGCCACTGCCAGGGCTGCGCGGCCTCCGAAGTCACCCTGCACCAGGTCGTCGAGCAGATCCTCCGCCAGCAGGTCGAGCCCGACCTCGCCGTTGAAGAGGTGAAATAGATGAAGACCATCTACTTCGACAACAACGCGACCACGCAGGTCGCCCCCGAAGTGACCGAGGCCATGCTCCCCTTCTTCAGGGAGCTCTGGGGCAATCCCTCCAGCATGCACTCCTTCGGCGGCCGCGTCGCCAGCTACGTCGAGGAGGGCCGGGCGCAGGTCGCCGAGCTGCTTGGCGCCAGCCCCGACGAGATCATCTTCACCTCCTGCGGCACGGAAAGCGACAACGCGGCCATCTTCAGCGCCCTCCAGACCCAGCCCAGCAAGCGCCACATCGTGATCTCCTGCGTCGAGCATCCGGCCGTGCTCCAGGCCGCGGCCTTCTGGGAGCGCCAGGGCTATAGGGTCACCCGGCTCGGCGTGGACGCCAAGGGCCGCATCGATATGGACGAGTACGTGTTCTCCCTCTCGGCCGACACAGCCCTTGTCTCCGTCATGTTTGCCAACAACGAGGTGGGCAACGTCTACCCCATCCGCGCCATGGCTGAAAAAGCCAAGGAGCGCGGCATCCTCTTCCACACCGACGCCGTCCAGGCGGCCGGCAAGGTGCCTATCGACCTTGAGAGCCTTCCCGTCGACATGCTCTCCCTCTCCGGCCACAAGCTGCATGCGCCCAAGGGCATAGGCGCGCTCTATGTCCGCCGGGGCGTGCGCTTCCGCCCCTTCATCCGCGGAGGCCACCAGGAGCGCGGCCGCAGGGCCGGCACCGAGAACGTGCCCTACATCGCCGGCCTCGGCGTTGCCTGCCGGCTGGCCAGGGAAAGCATGCAGGACGAAACCACCCGAGTGGCGGCCCTGCGCGACCGCCTCGAGCAGGGCATCGTCAGCCGGATTCCCGACTGCCTCGTCAACGGCGACACCGAGCACCGCCTGCCCGGCACGACCAACATCGCCTTCCGCAACATCGAGGGCGAATCCGTCCTGCTCATGCTCGACCGGCTCGGCATCTGCGCCAGCTCCGGCTCGGCCTGCACCTCGGGCTCCCTCGAGCCCTCTCACGTGCTCCATGCCATGGGCGTCCCCTTCAAGTACGCCCATTCCGCCACCCGCCTCTCCCTCTCCCGCTACAACACCCAGGAGGAAGTGGACTACT
>JAEEGF011708076.1_pt1 | contig 29143 bp, 22 predicted proteins | sample 9134171 | NCBI WGS metagenome assembly JAEEGF01 (sample SAMN16246542, study PRJNA631951) | gut metagenome | biome: gut microbiome; feature: rumen; material: AP-attached | host: Bos | place: Iran: Karaj | collected 2018-10 | reverse complement strand
CAGAGGAGGCCCTCCGGCAGGGAGATGCGGCGGTTGGCGCTGTCGTCCAGGGTCCGCTCCAGCCACTGGACGGCGGCGGTCATGGGGGCGTTGAGGGCGTCCGCCATGAGGTACCGGGCCAGGGAGCAGATGCGCTCGCAGCGCATGGGGTTGCGCTTGTAGGCCATGGCGGAGGAGCCGATCTGGCTGTCCTCAAAGGGTTCCTCTATCTGCCGGTCATGCTGCAGGAGCCGGATGTCGTTCGCCATGCGGTACAGGCTCTGGGCCAGGGAGCTCAGGGCGTTCAGGATGCGGCTGTCCGTCTTTCGGGGGTAGGTCTGGCCGCAGACGTCGAAGCAGCGATCAAAGCCGAAATCCGCCGCGAGACGGCGGTTCATTTCATCGATCTTCCCCTCGTCCCCGTCGAACAGCTCCAGGAAGCTGGCTTCGGTGCCCGTGGTGCCCCGGCAGCCCAGGAACCGGATATTGTCGACGGCAAAGTCGATCTCTTCCAGATCGGATACCAGGTCCTGCATCCATAAGGCCGCCCGCTTGCCCACGGTGACCAGCTGGGCGGGCTGATAGTGGGTATAGCCCAGGGTGGGGGTGGCCTTGTACTTTTCCGCAAAGGCAGCCAGGTTCGCCAGGAGCCCCTGCAGCTCTCCCCGAAGATAGCGCAGAGCGTCCCGATAGAGGATCAGGTCCGCGTTGTCGGTCACGTAGCAGCTGGTGGCCCCCAGGTGGATGATGCCCGCGGCGGAGGGAGCGGCCTTCCCGTATGCGTATACGTGGGCCATCACGTCGTGGCGCACTTCCTTTTCCCGGGCTCTGACCGTTTCGTAATCTATATCCGTGATATGGGCTTCCAGCTCCCGCACCTGCTCCTCCGTGATGGGCAGGCCCAAAGCCATCTCCTCCCGGGCCAGAGCGCACCAGAGCCTTCGCCAGGTCTGAAACCGGGTGTCCGCAGAGAAGAGCCCCAGCATGTAGTCCGAAGCGTAGCGGGAGGCCAGGGGGGATTCGTACTTGTCCGTCATGCCTCAGCCCTCCCGATGGATGTAGCTGTCCCGCTCCGGGCCCACGGAGATATAGGTGATGGGAGCGCCCACGGCGTTCTGGATCAGGTTAACATAATCCTGCGCCTCCTTGGGCAGATCCTCCCAGCGCCGGGCGCCGGAGATATCGCTTTTCCAACCGGGGACGTATTCGATCACCGGCTTGGCGGAGGCCAGCAGGGTGGGGAAGAGGAAGTCGTCCGTCTCCCCTTCGGAGGTGCGGTAGCGCACGCATACGGGGATCTCTTCCATATCGCTCAGCACGTCCAGCTTGGTGAGGGCCAGCTCCGTGGCCCCCTGGACCTCCACCCCGTAGCGGGTGGCTACCAGATCCATGGGTCCCACCCGACGGGGACGGCCGGTCTTGGCCCCGTATTCCGCCCCGGCTTCCCGGAGCCTTTCCGCCTCCTCCCCGAACATCTCGCAGACGAAGGGGCCTTCCCCCACGCAGGTGGAGTAGGCTTTCACCACGCCCATGACGCGGTCGATCCTGACGGAGGGCATCCCCGCTCCGATGGGGGCGTAGGCCGCCGTGGTGCTGGAGGAGGTGGTGTAGGGGTAAATGCCGAAATCGATATCCCGCAAAGCGCCCAGCTGGGCCTCGAAGAGAATGCGCTTGCCCGCCCGGTCCGCATCCCGGAGCAGGATGTGGGTATCGCAGATATAGGGCTTGATCTTCTCCCCGTACTCAAAAACCCAGGCCTCCAGCTTGTCCAGGGTCCAGGGCTCCGCCCCGTAGACCCGGGTGAGGGTGAGGTTCTTCCATTCCAGAAGCTCCGCCAGATGCTCCCGCAGCTCCTCCGGGTGGAAGAGCTCTCCCGCCAGCGCGGTCTTTTTCTGGTACTTATCCGAATAGAAGGGAGCGATGCCCTGCTTGGTGGAGCCATACTGTTTATCCGCCAGGCGCGCTTCCTCCAGGCCGTCCAGCTCCCGGTGCCAGGGCAGGAGCAGGCTTGCCCGGCTGCTGATCTTCAGGTTATCCGGGCTGATGGCGACGCCTTTGCTGCGTACGTCCTCCATCTCCAGCCACAGGTTCTCCGGGTCCAGGGCGACCCCGTTGCCCAGCACGTTCACCACCCCGGGGCGGAAGATGCCGCTGGGCAGCAGGTGCAGGGCGAACTTGCCCTTGTCATTTACCACCGTGTGCCCGGCGTTGCCGCCGCCCTGGTAGCGGACTACCAGGTCATAGTGGTCCGTGAGCAGGTCCACCATCCGGCCCTTGCCTTCGTCTCCCCAGTTGATGCCGACGATCGCGCCGTTATTCATACGATCAGCCTCCTGTTACTTGCCGCTTTCCCCATAGTTGGACAGCACCCGCGCGGAGGGGTCGTCCACGTTGCAGCCGGGCCAGGTCTTGTTAGGCATCCAGAAATCCTTGATCATCCGGGCCTGGCCGGGATAGTGTTTCTCAAAGATCTCCCGGTACAGAAGGCTTTCCTTGGTGAAGGGCGGGCAGTAGTCGTACTGCTGCCGCTTCTCCTCAAACTCCGCGTCGGTATACTTCGCCTCGGCGTATTCCTTCAGGTCGTCCACCATGCTGTGGCCGACGGCGTCGGAAAAAGCCGCCTTCTGCCGCCAGAGGATCTCGTCCGGAAGCAGTTTATCCTTTTCGAAGGCCCTGCGCAAGAGGTATTTTCCCATTCCGTAGCTGTTCATTTTCAACCGGGGGTGGATGGACATGACGTAGCGCACGAAATCCAGGTCCCCGAAGGGTACCCGGGCTTCCAGGGAGTTGACGGAAATGCAGCGGTCGGCCCGCAGTACGTCGTACATGTACAGCTCGTCGATGCGCTTTTTTGCCTCCGTCTGAAATTCCTCCGGGCTGGGGGCGAAATCCGTGTACTTGTAGCCGAAAAGCTCGTCGCTGATCTCCCCTGTGAGCAGGACGCGGATGTCCGTCCGCTCGTGGATGGCCTTGCAGCAGAGGTACATGCCGATGCTGGCCCGGATGGTGGTGATGTCCCAGGTGCCCAGGAGGGCGATCACGTCCTCCAGCGAGGCCAGCACTTCCTCCCGGGTCATGGTGACCTCGGTGTGCTCCGCGCCGATGTAGTCCGCTGCGATGCGGGCGTACTTCAGGTCGATGGGATCCGTGTCCATGCCGATGGCGAAGGTGCGCACGTGCTTCCCCAGGATCTTGGCGGAGATGGCGCAGACCAGGCTGCTGTCCAGCCCGCCGGAGAGGAGGAAGCCCAGAGGCGCGTCCGCGTCCAGCCGCTTGTCGACACCCAGGATCAGCTTCTCCCGGATGGCGGCGCAGACCGTATCCAGATCGTCCTCCACGTACTTTTCCGCCTTCGTCACGTCGGCATAGCGGACGAATCGTCCATCCGCCCAGTAATGCCCCGGCGGGAAGGGGAAGATCTCTTTGCATAGACCCACCAGGTTCTTGGCCTCGCTGGCGAAGACGATATTTCCGCCGGCGTCGTAGCCGTAGAAAAGGGGCCGGATGCCGATGGGGTCACGGGCGGCGATGAAGGAATCCTTCTCCCCGTCGTAGATCACCATGGCGAATTCCGCATCCAGCTCCTGAAACATCCGCAGCCCGTGTTCCCGGTAGAGAGGCAGGATGATCTCGCAGTCGGAGCCGCTGACAAAGGTGTAGCCGTCGTCCTCCAGTTCCTTCTTCAGGGGACGGAAGAGATAGAGCTCACCGTTGCAGACGCACTTGTCCTTTCCGAGGGAAAAGGGCTGCATCCCCTCCTCGTGGAGGCCCATGATGGCCAGCCGGTGGAAACAGAGGCAGCCTTCTCCGGCGCGCTCGACGCGGGACATATCCGGCCCGCGGGACTTTGTGCGGTCAAAGTATTCATGCAGATCTTCGTCGGAAAGAGTCAGCTTGGTAAAGCCCATGATGGAACACATATTTTTCACGCTCCATGTCAAGTGGAATGTATCTTTTTCTCAAAGCGGTCCTTCAGCCCGTCGGAAGGGACGTCTGTGGGATAGCCGCCGCCGAAGCAGGCCGTGCAGAAGCCACTGTCCCGCCCGGTGAGGAGCTTTGCCTGCTCCAGAGTCAGGTAGCCAAGGCTGTCCACCCCGATGATGGCGGCGATCTCCGGGATGCTGTGGTGATTGGCGATCAGGTTTTCCGCGCTGTCGATATCCGTGCCGTACCAGCAGGGGGCCACAAAGGGAGGCGCGGACACCCGCATGTGGATCTCTCTGGCCCCGGCGTCGCGCAGGAGCCGGATCGTTCTCCGGCAGGTGGTGCCCCGGACGATGGAATCGTCGATCAGCACGACCCGTCTGCCCGCCACCACGTCCCGGATGGGATTCAGCTTCAGCTGCACGCCGCTGGCGCGCTCCTCCTGGGTAGGAGCGATGAAGGTGCGGCCGACGTATTTGTTTTTGGTGAAGCCGATGGCATACGGGATACCGCTGGCCCCGGCATAGCCGATGGCGGCGTCCAGCCCGGAATCCGGGACCCCGATCACCACATCGGCCTCCGCCGGACAAGTCTCTGCCAAAAAGGCCCCGGCCCGCTGCCGGGCCAGGCAGACCCCGGCCCCGTCGACGACGCTGTCCGGCCGTGCGAAGTAGATGTATTCAAAGACGCAGAGCCGCCGGGGGCAGAGACCGCAATGCCGCCGATCGCTTTTGATCCCCTCGGCGCCGACGGTGACCACTTCCCCCGGCTCGATATCCCGCAGAAAAGAGGCCCCCACCGCATCCAGGGCGCAGCTTTCGGAGGCAAAGACGATCTCTCCCGCTTCCGTCCGCCCCATGCACAGGGGGCGGAAGCCGTGCGGGTCCCGGGCGGCGATGAGCTTGGCGGGGGAGGCGATCACCAGGCTGTAAGCCCCCTCCAGGTCGTCCATGGCAGCGGAAACGGCTTCCTCGATGCTGGAACTGCGAAGTCTCTCCTGCACGATCATGTAGGCGATGACCTCGCTGTCGGTGGTGGTGTGGAAGATGCTGCCCCGTTCCTCCAGAGCCCGGCGCAGCTCCATGGCGTTCACCAGGTTCCCGTTGTGGGCCAGGGCCATGGCCCCCTTGCGATGATTCACCAGCAGGGGCTGCGCGTTCAGCTTGCCGTCGGAGCCGGTGGTGGCGTAGCGCACGTGGCCCACGGCGATGTTGCCCCGGCCCAGCTTTTCCAGCTGACCGTGGGTGAAGACCTCGCTCACCAGGCCCGCGTCCCGGTGGGCCCGAAAAAGCCCGTCGTCGTTGACGGCGATGCCGGCGCTCTCCTGTCCCCGGTGCTGCAGGGCAAAAAGGCCGCAGTAGACGAGAGACGCCAGATCCCGCTTTTCCGGCGACCAGACGCCGAAGATGCCGCATTCCTCCCGGGGCTTGCGTTCCTCACGCATCCGCTTTCTCCAGGCGGGCCATGATCTCGGCGTAGGCCTCTTCCACGCCCCCCAGGTCCCGGCGGAAGCGGTCCTTATCCAGCTTTCTGCCCGTGGCGCTGTCCCAGAGGCGGCAGGTATCGGGGCTGATCTCGTCCGCCAGGACGATGGTCCCGTCGGGCAGACGGCCGAATTCCAGCTTGAAATCCACCAGGGTGACGCCGCAGCCCGCCCAGAATCCCCGCAGGATCCCGTCGATCTTCAGGGCGTAGTCCCGGATGACGGCCATCTCTTCCCTCGTTGCCAGGCCCAGTGCGAAGATATGGGGCAGGGCGATCAGAGGATCGTCCAGCGCGTCGTTCTTATAGGAAAACTCCACCGTGGGTTCCGCAAAGACGATGCCCTCCTCCACCCCGTAGCGCTTGGCGAAGGAACCGGCGGAAACGTTGCGGACGACGACCTCCAGAGGCACGATCCGGACCTTTTTCACCAGGGTCTCCCGTTGGGACAGCTCCTGGATCAGATGGGTGGGGATGCCCGCCTGCTCCAGCTTTTTCATGAGCCGGTTGGACATGCGGTTATTGATGACGCCTTTCCCCGCGATGGTGCCCTTTTTCTTGCCGTTGAAGGCGGTGGCGTCGTCCTTGTACTGAACGATCAGCTTCTCCGGATCCTCCGTAGAAAAGACCTTCTTGGCCTTGCCTTCGTAAAGGAGTTCTTTCTTTTCCATAAGATGAATACCTCCAAAAACACAAATGGGATTGCGCAGCGGCAAGTTTTCATGCGCCGCTGCGCAATTCATGTGCGAAGCACAATTCATGACGCGAAGCGTCAATTCATGTTCCGCAGGAACAATTCATCATTCTACATCTTGAAGCGCGTCGTAGCCTTCCTCGCCGGTTCTCACCTTCACCACGTTCTCCACGTCGTATACGAAGATCTTGCCGTCGCCGATGTGGCCGGTGTACAGCACCTTCTTGGCGGTCTCGATCACGTCCCGCACGGGGATGGCGGAGACCACGATATCCACCTGCACCTTGGGCCGAAGGTCCGTCTCCACGGCGACGCCGCGGTAGAATTCCGTATGTCCCTTCTGCATCCCGTAGCCCATGACGTGGCTTACGGTCATGCCCGTGATGCCCAGCTTGTTCATTGCTTCCTTGAGGGCGAAGAGGCGCTCCTCCTTGAAGACGATCTCCACCTTGGTGAACTTGTGGCCGTCGAAGGTGGGCTCCCGCCTGACGGGGACCGCTTCGGCAACCGGCGTGGTGCCGGTGACCGCCACGATCTGCTCGCCGGTGCCGAACTCCGCGTATTTATCCACGGCTGGCATGAAGTCCGCGTAGGCGCTGGGGAGGCCGTGCTCCGTGATATCCAGGCCCGTCAGCTCGTCGGCTTCTTCGGCCCGGAGGAAGTTCAGCTTCTTCAGCAGCAGGAAGAACAGCGTCATGGTCACCGCCGCCCAGGCCGCCACAGTCACGAAGCCCAGGAGCTGGAGACCCAGCTGCCGGAAGCTGCCGGTATACAGGAGGCCGGAGAGACCGGCGGGGGCGGAGGGGGTGGCCAGGAGGCCCACGGCGACGGTGCCCCAGATGCCGTTGGCGCAGTGGACGCCCACGGCGCCGACAGGGTCGTCGATGTGGAGCTTCAGATCCAGGACCTCGACCACAATCACAACCAGGATACCGGAGACGATGCCCACCACGGCGGAACCCAGGCCGTCCAGGGCGTCGCAGCCGGCGGTGATGCCCACCAGGCCCGCCAGAGAGGCGTTGAGGCACATGGATACATCCGGCTTGCCGTTCTTGCACCAGGTATAGATCATGGTGGTGCAGGTGGCCACGGCGGGAGCTATGGTCGTCGTAAGGAAGATGCTGCTCAGTTCGGATACCGTGGTGGCAGCCGCGCCGTTGAAGCCGTACCAGCCCAGCCAGAGGATGAAGACGCCCAGAGCGCCCAGCGGGATGGAGTGGCCGGGGATGGCGTTGACCTTGGCGACCTTTCCGCTGCGATCCCGGACATATTTGCCGATCCGGGGTCCAAGGACGATGGCGCCGATGAGGGCCGCGATGCCGCCCACCATGTGGATGGCGCAGGAGCCTGCGTAGTCATGGAAGCCGATCCGGCTCAGCCAGCCGCCGCCCCAGATCCAGTGGGCCTCGATGGGGTAGATCACCAGGCTGATGAAGCCGGAGTACACGCAATAGGCGGAGAACTTGGTCCGCTCCGCCATGGCCCCGGAGACGATGGTGGCGGTGGTGGCGCAGAAGACCAGGTTGAAGACGAAGGTGCTGGCTGCCGTGAAACCGTCGGCGGGGGAGGCGATAAACTCCTTGAAGTGGGTAAAGAGATCCAGGTTGGGGATGCCCACCAGCCCGGCCAGGGTATCCTCTCCCATCATGAGGCCGTAGCCCAGGATGGAGAAGACCACGGTGCCGATGCAGAAATCCATCAGGTTCTTCATGATGATGTTCCCTGCGTTTTTCGCCCGGGTGAAGCCGGTCTCCACCATGGCGAAGCCCGCCTGCATCCAGAACACCAAAGCAGCGCCGATCAAATACCAGAATTCAACAGACATGATACTCTCTCACTTTCTGGGGGCCGGGAGAGCCCCGCGGATTTTGCACTCACAGGTGCAAGTTAATCAAACGCCGAAGAGCAGATCTCCGTAGGTGGGGAAGGGCCAGTAGGAGGAAGCCGTCAGGGTCTCCGCCTCATCGCAGACGGCCCGCAGCTCCGCCATCCGGGGAAGGATCTCATCCCGGACGTAATCCGCTTCTGCGGTAACGTCCCCGATGCCGTCCAGGGTGGTCACGGCCTTTTCCAGGGCTTCCACCTTGGAGTCCGCGCAGTCCGCCAGGGCGCTGAGCCGCCGGAGCACCCGGGTCTCATAGCCGCAGGCAAGGGACGGATCCACCTTCTGCTTGCCCTTAATGCCCTCCGCCAGGGCGCCGGTGTAAGCCGCCACCGCGGGAAGGATCTCCTTCCGGGCCATGTCCGCCATGGTGAGGGCCTCGATGCGCACGGTGCGCACGTAGTTCTCCAGCTGGATCTCATAACGGGAGCGCAGTTCGCTCTCGGAGAAGATGCCCAGGCCTGTGAGCATATCGATGTTTTTCTGCTCCAGCAGCCGGGGCAGGGCATCCGCCGTGGTGCGCAGGTTCAGCAGGCCCCGCTGCTCCGTGGCCTCCTTGATCCAGGCATCGTCGTAGCCGTTGCCGTTGAAGAGGATGCGCTTGTGGGCGATGATCTGCTCCTTGATGAGGGCGTGGAGGGCGTCGTCAAAGTCCTCCGCCCCCTCCAGGGAGTCCGCAAACTGCCGCAGGGCCTCCGCCACCGAGGAGTTGATCATGACGTTGGCACAGGCGATGGAGTCGGAGGAGCCCACCATGCGGAACTCGAACTTGTTCCCGGTGAAGGCGAAGGGGCTGGTACGGTTCCGGTCCGTGGTGTCCCGCATGAAGCGGGGCAGGCTGTCCACACCCAGCTTCAGGGTCTTCTTTTCCGTTCCGGCATAGGGACTGTCCGTCTCGATGGCGTCCAGCACGCCGCTGAGCTCATCCCCCAGGAAGATGGAGATGACGGCGGGAGGCGCTTCGTTGGCGCCCAGCCGGTGGTCGTTGCCTGCGGTGGCCACCGCCAGACGCAGGAGATCCTGGTACTCGTCCACCGCCTTGATCACCGCCACCAGGAACAGAAGGAAGCGGGCGTTCTCATAGGGGGTCTCGCCGGGGCTCAGGAGGTTTTCCCCCAGATCCGTGGACATGCTCCAGTTGTTGTGCTTGCCGGAGCCGTTGACCCCGGCGAAGGGCTTCTCGTGCAGAAGGCACATGAGGCCGTGCTTCCGGGCCACCTTCTTCATGATCTCCATGGTGAGCTGGTTGTGGTCCGTGGCAACGTTGGTGCTGGCGTAAATGGGAGCCAGCTCGTGCTGGGCGGGGGCCACCTCGTTGTGCTCCGTCTTGGCCAGGATGCCCAGCTTCCACAGCTCCTCGTTCAGCTCCTCCATGTAGGCCTGCACCCGGGGCTTGATGGCCCCGAAGTAGTGGTCCTCCAGCTCCTGCCCCTTGGGGGGCTTGGCACCGAAGAGGGTGCGGCCGGTATAGATCAGGTCTTTCCGCTTCAGGTACATCTCCCGGTCCACCAGGAAATACTCCTGCTCCGGCCCCACGTTGGTGGTGACCCGCCTGACCTCCGTGTTCCCGAAGAGGCGGAGGATGCGCAGAGCCTGCTTGTTCAGGGCCTCCATGCTCCGCAGGAGGGGCGTCTTCTTGTCCAGAGCCTCCCCGCCGTAGGAGCAGAAGGCGGTGGGGATGCACAGGGTATTCTCTTTAATGAAGGCATAGCTGGAGGGATCCCAGGCGGTATAGCCCCTGGCTTCAAAGGTGGCCCGGAGGCCGCCGGAGGGGAAGCTGGAGGCATCCGGTTCGCCCTGGATGAGCTCCTTCCCCGTGAGTTCCATGATCACCCGGCCGTCCGGGGCGGGATTCAGGAAACCGTCGTGCTTCTCCGCGGTGATCCCCGTGAGGGGCTGGAACCAGTGGGTGAAGTGGGTGGCTCCGTTCTCCACCGCCCAGGCGCACATGGCCTCGGCCACGGAATTGGCCAGCTTCTGATCCAGGGGCTGGCCGTTATCGATGGTCTTGCGCAGGGAGCGGTAGACCTTCTCCGGCAGCATGGCACGCATGACCTTGTCGTCAAACACCTTGCTGGCAAAAATCTCCGGTACGGATGACATGATGATCTCTCCTTTCGATCGGTAAAACAAAAAGACAAGGACGCCCGGGCAATGCCCGAAAGACGTCCTTGTCTCTGACGCGGCCATATTACTCCCGGCGGGAAGAATTGTCAACCGTCAATTTGCAAAAAAACGAACGGGCCCGGCGGAGCGGTTTTTTGTCAAAATTTCATGGTGCCTGCATTGACAAGCCCGAGCCGTTGGAGTATGGTATGAACAGAGCAAAGGCGCTCTGCTTGGGTTTTTATGCCCAAACGGAGGCCTTTGCTTTTTTGTTTTGATGGGAGATGAAGTCCATGCGCCAAAAAGAAGGCGAATTCCGCAACCCCTCAGGCTGCGCCATCGCGGCGGTGATCTCCAGAAGCGGCGAAAGGATGAGCGGAGAGAAGATCATCGAGAGCATGAAACCCATGCACGAGCGCTCGAACGGTCTGGGCGGCGGTTTTGCGGGATACGGCATCTATCCGGAATATAAGGATCTCTTCGCACTGCACCTGTTTTTCACCGATAAGGCAGTGCGCCACGAATGCGAGACCTATCTCCGCACCGAGCTGGAGCTGGTGAAGGCAGAGGTCATCCCCACCCGCACCATCCCCGCCATCACGGACGAGCCCCTGATCTGGCGCTATTTTGTGACCCCCCTGCGCAGCGTGCTGGCCAGTATGCAGGTGGATGAAAATGAATATATCGCCCGGCTGGTCATGTATATCAACACCCATATCGACGGAGCCTACGTCTTTTCCAGCGGGAAGAACATGGGGGTCTTCAAGGCAGTGGGCTTCCCGGAGGACGTGGGGGAATTCTACCGGCTGGAGGAATACGGGGCCTATTCCTGGACGGCCCACGGCCGCTATCCCACCAACACCCCCGGCTGGTGGGGCGGCGCCCACCCCTTCGCCCTGCTGGACTGGACCGTGGTCCACAACGGGGAGATCTCCTCCTACGACGCCAACCGCCGGTGCATCGAAATGCACGGCTACAAATGCACCCTGCAGACCGATACGGAGGTCATCACCTATATCGCCGACTATCTCCTGCGCAAGCAGGGCCTCACCCTGGAGGAGACCGCCGGCGTCATCGCCGCCCCCTTCTGGGAGACCATCGAGCGGAAGCCGGAGGAGGAGCGGGAGCAGTTCACCTATCTGCGTACCGTCTTCCCCAGTCTCCTGGTCACCGGGCCGTTCTCCATCGTTCTGGGCTTCCACGGGGGCCTCATGGCCCTGAACGACCGGCTGAAGCTGCGGAGCATGGTGACGGCGGAGAAGGGCGATAAGGTCTTTATCGCCTCCGAGGAGGCGGCCATCCGGGCCATGGAGCCGGACGCCGAGAATTTCTATGCCCCTGCCGGCGGGGAGCCGGTGATCGTCCGGGTGAAGGAGGGTTGTTACTGATGAGCGGCGTGGATTTCCTTTTTCCCGAATTTGAGGTCGTCCGGAATGACGACCGCTGCATCCGCTGCCGGGTCTGCGAGCGGCAGTGCAGCAATGAAGTGCATTTCTACGATGCTGCCCGCGACCGGGTCTTTTCCGACGAATCGAAATGCGTGAACTGCCAGCGCTGCGTCTCCCTCTGTCCCACCAGAGCCCTGAAGATCATCCGCTCCGACTGCCGCCTGCGGGAAAACGCCAACTGGGATTCAGACACCATCCGGGAGGTCTACAAGCAGGCCTCCTCCGGCGGGGTGCTGCTGTCCAGCATGGGCAATCCCAAGCCCTTGCCGGTGTACTGGGATAAGCTCCTCATCAACGCCTCCCAGGTGACGAACCCTTCCATAGACCCCCTGCGGGAGCCCATGGAGACCCGGGTCTTTCTGGGAAAGAAACCGGAGAAGATGGAACGGGACGCCGATGGGAAGCTGAAAACGGACCTCACTCCCCAGCTGGAGCTCAGCATGCCGGTGATGTTCTCCGCCATGAGCTACGGCTCCATCAGCTACAACGCCCACGCCTCCCTGGCCCGGGCCGCCACGGCCCTGGGCACCTGCTACAACACCGGCGAAGGCGGCCTGCACGAGGACTTCTACAAATATGGGCCCAACACCATCGTACAGGTGGCCTCCGGGCGCTTCGGCGTCCATGAGGACTTCCTGGAGGCGGGCGCCGCCATAGAGATCAAGATGGGCCAGGGGGCCAAGCCGGGCATCGGCGGTCACCTGCCGGGGGCCAAGGTAGGGCCGGACGTGAGCCGCACCCGTATGATCCCCGAGGGCTCCGACGCCATTTCCCCCGCCCCTCATCACGACATCTATTCCATCGAGGACCTCAGACAGCTGGTCTGGTCTCTGAAGGAGGCCACGGGGCATCGGAAGCCGGTGATCGTGAAGGTGGCCGCCGTACACAATATCGCAGCCATCGCCAGCGGCATCGCCCGCAGCGGGGCGGATATCATCGCCATCGACGGTTTCCGGGGCGGCACCGGGGCTGCCCCCACCCGCATCCGGGACAACGTGGGCATCCCCATCGAGCTGGCTCTGGCCAGCGTGGACGAGCGCCTGCGGCAGGAGGGCATCCGGGACCAGGTGAGCCTGGTGGTGGGCGGATCCATCCGCTCCAGCGCCGACGTGGTGAAGGCGGTGGCCCTGGGGGCCGACGCCTGCTACATTGCCACCGCCGCCGTGCTGGCCCTGGGCTGCCACCTCTGCCGCACCTGCCAAAGCGGCAAATGCAACTGGGGCATCGCCACCCAGCGGCCGGACCTGGCCAAACGCCTGAACCCGGACGTGGGTTCCCAGCGGCTGGTGAACCTGATGACCGCCTGGAAGCGGGAGATCATGGAGCTCATGGGGGGCATGGGCATCAACTCCATCGAAGCCCTCCGGGGCAACCGGCTCATGCTCCGGGGCGCAGGCCTGAACGAAACGGAGCTGCGGATCCTTGGCATCAAGCATGCCGGAGAATAAATCGTCTGCGCATCGCCCCCTCATCCGTCATCCGGTTTGCGTGAGACGCCGGACGCCGCCTTCCCCCGAGGGGAAGGCAGCCGCTGCGGGAGGAGGGTACGAAAAGCACCCCTGGCTTCCCCTGGGGGAAGCCGGCGCGAAGCGCCTGATGAGGGGCGGCACGCGGAGCGGGCAAAAGGCCATTGCTAGGGGGAATGATATATGAAGCGTGTTTATGTGAATGAAGACTGGTGTCTGGGCTGCCATCTGTGCGAATATAACTGCGCCTTTGCCAATTCCGGCGCGCGGGACATGGTCTCCGCCCTCAAGGGCAAGGCGATCCATCCCCGCATCCGGGTGGAAGGAGAAGGGGATATCACCTACGCGGTTTCCTGCCGCCACTGCAAGGATCCCCTCTGTATCCGGGGCTGCATCTCCGGGGCCCTGCACAAGGAAAACGGTACGGTCTGCATCGACCGCGACAAATGCGTGGGCTGCCTCACCTGCGTACTGCTCTGCCCCTATGGGGCGGTGCTGCCGGGTCCGGACGGGGCGGCCATGAAATGCGAACTCTGCCTGAAAAACAGCTGCGGCGAACCGGCCTGCGCCGCCGGCTGCCCCAACCGGGCCATTGTCTATGAGGAGCGGGAGGAAGCGAAATGAAGCGATATGTCATCGTGGGCGGGAGCATCGCCGGCGTCAGCTGCGCGGAGGGCATCCGCAGCCGGGACGGAGAGGGGGAGATCACCCTCGTCACCGCCGAGCCCGTGTCCAATTACGGGCGTCCCCTGATCTCCTATTATCTGGAGGGAAAAACGGATCTCAGGCGCATGAGCTGGCGGGGGGAGGACTTCTATGAGCGGAATCGGGTGAACATCCGCCACGCCACTGCGGCGGAAAAACTGGATGCCGCGGAAAAGCAGCTCACCCTCTCCACGGGGGAAAAGCTCTCCTATGACGAGATCTGCCTCTGTACCGGTTCCCACCCCTTCTCCCCCCGCTTTGAAGGGCTGGAAACGGTGGAACACCGCTTTTTCTTCACCACCCTGGCGGATGCCCTGGCCCTGGAGGAGACCGTCACGAAGGAAAGCCGGGTCCTCATCGTTGGGGCGGGCTTCATCGGCCTGAAATGCGCCGAGGGGCTGAAGGACCGGGCGGGAAGCGTCACGGTCTGCGACCTGGCGGCTCACGCCATGAACGCCAACCTGGACGGGGATGCCTCCGCCATTCTGGAAAAGCACCTGATCTCCAACGGCCTCCGGCTGATGCTGGGGAACACTGTGACCCGCTTCGAAGGGCAGAAGGCCCATATGCAGAGCGGCGAGACGGTGGACTTCGACGTGCTGGTGATCGCCATCGGCGTCCGTCCGGAGACGGCCCTTTTTGCGGAGGCCGGGGGCGACGTGGGCCGGGGCATCAAGGTGAACGAGCGGCAGGAAACTTCGCTTCCCTCCGTTTATGCCGCCGGGGACTGCACGGAGAGTCTGGACGTGAGCGCCGGGGAGCCGGGGGTGCTGGCCGTGCTGCCCAATGCTTCCATGCAGGGCTTCTGCGCCGGGGTCAACATGGCCGGCGGCGGGGAGACCTTCGATAAGGGGATCAAGCTGAATTCCATCGGCTTCTTCGGCCTGCACATCATGAGCGCGGGCACCTATACCGAGCCGGTATTTGAGGAAGTGACAGACACGGGCTGCAAAAAACTCTTTGCCAAAGACGGGGTGCTGACCGGCTTCATCCTCGTGGGGGACGTATCCCGGGCGGGGATCTACACCGCCCTCATACGGAACCGGACGCCCCTGGACACCCTGGATTTCGAAACACTCAAGCGAGAGCCCTCGCTGCTCCCCTTCGGGAGAGCTTACCGGGCGGAAAAGCTGGGAGGTGCGGTATGACAAGGAACATCGATGCAAGGGGCATGGATTTCCAGGTCCTGAACGAACTGCTGCGCAATACGGAGGGAGACGCGGAGATCGAGGGCTGCCTGGGCCAGCGTTTCATCGGCGCGGGCATGGGGAAACGGAGCCTGAAGCTCCACGGCGTGCCCGGCAACGCCCTGGGGGCTTACCTCAACGGCGGGGAGATCGAGGTCTTCGGCAACGCCCAGGACGCGGTGGGGGACACCATGAATGCCGGGACCATCCTCGTCCACGGCAGCATCGGCGACACGGCGGGCTACGCCATGCGGGGCGGCAAGCTCTACGTCCGGGGGGACGCGGGCTACCGCACCGGCATCCACATGAAGGCTTACAAGGAGCACCTGCCGGTCATCATCATCGGCGGCCATGCAGGCTCCTTCCTGGGAGAATACCAGGCGGGAGGCATCCTGATCGTCCTGGGCCTCCATACCGACGGAAAACCCACCGTCTCCAATTATCCCTGCACGGGGATGCACGGAGGCAAGCTCTTTCTCCGCTCTGACTGCCGGGACATCCTTTTCCCCAAACAGGTGACCGCCCGGAGCGCAACGACGGAGGACCTTTCGGAGATCGGGGATTACCTGGCGGAATACTGCCGCATCTTCGGCCTGGACTGTGCCTCCATCATGGCTTCCCCCTTCACGGTGGTGACGCCGGACAGCGCCAATCCCTACCGGCAGATGTACGTGGCCAACTGAGGTGAACTTCATGACGGGAGAGCGCATTCTGATCCTGGATTTCGGCGGGCAGTATGACCAGCTCATCGCCCGCCGGGTGCGGGAAATGCAGATCTACTGCGAGCTGCGGCCCTGCACCATGAGCATCGACGAGATCAAAGCCTTCGGCCCCTCCGGTATCATTTTTACCGGGGGGCCCCACAGCGTCTATGAGGAGGGAGCCCCCACCGTGGATCCGGCGGTTTTCGACCTGGGGACGCCCATCCTGGGCATTTGCTACGGCTGCCAGCTCCTGGCAAAGCTGCTGGGGGGCGAGGTGGAGCCGGCCCGGTCCGCCGGCGCCAGGGAATACGGCAAGACGGAGACGGAATTCAATTCCGGCAGCCCGCTCCTGAGGGGCATGGGGCAGCGCAGCGTCACCTGGATGAGCCATGGGGATTACATCTCCCGTCTGCCCGAGGGCTTTGTGCCTCTTGCCCGCAGCGCTTCCTGTCCCACCGCCGCCATCGGGGATGAGCATCGTCGCTTCTACGGGGTGCAGTTCCACCCGGAGGTGCGGCACACGGAGGAGGGGAGCCTGCTTCTGCATAACTTCCTCTATGAAGTCTGCGCCCTTCACGGGAACTGGACCATGGAGAGCTACCGGGAGACCGCCGTCCGGGAACTGCGGGAAAAGATCGGCTCCGGCCGGGTGCTGCTGGCCCTCTCCGGCGGGGTGGATTCATCCGTCTGCGCGGCGCTGCTGGACGAAGCCGTGGGGGAGCGGCTCACCTGCGTCTTCGTGGACCATGGCCTCCTGAGAAAGGACGAGGGGGACCAGGTGGAGGCCGCTTTCGCCGGGCGGAAGCTCCGCTTCCTCCGGGTGGACGCGGGAAAACGCTTCCTGGGGCGGCTGAAGGGCGTGCGGAAGCCGGAGGAGAAGCGGAAGCGCATCGGAGAGGAATTCATCCGGGTCTTCGAGGAGGAGAGCCGGAAGCTGGGCACCATCGAATACCTGGCCCAGGGTACCATCTACCCGGACGTGATCGAATCCGGCGCGGGCTCCGCCGCCGTCATCAAGAGCCACCACAATGTGGGGGGCCTCCCCGCGGAGGTGGGCTTCAGGGGCATCGTGGAACCCCTGCGGAGTCTGTTCAAGGATGAAGTGCGGCAGCTCGGCCGCGAACTGGACCTGCCGGAAAGCCTGGTGAGCCGCCAGCCCTTCCCCGGACCGGGGCTTGCCATCCGCATCATCGGCACGGTGACAGCGGAAAAGCTTGCGATCCTCCGGGAGGCGGACGCCATTTTCCGGGAGGAGATGGCCGCAGCCGGGCTGCAGGGGACCGCGGATCAGTATTTCGCAGCCCTCACCAATATGCGATCCGTAGGGGTCATGGGGGACGGGCGGAGCTACGACTGCGCCGTGGCCCTCCGGGCGGTGAGCACCGAGGACTTTATGACGGCGGACTGGACCAGACTGCCCTACGACTTCCTGGACCGGGTGAGCGTCCGCATCTGCAACGAGGTGCCGGGAGTGAACCGCGTGCTCTACGATATCACTTCCAAGCCTCCGGCCACGGTGGAATACGAATAAAGTTCAGATCGGCCCCGCTTCCGGGGATCCGATCCGAAAAGAGGAGGAAACCATGCACTTCACAAAAATGCAGGGGCTGGGAAACGACTATCTCTATGTGTACGGAACGGTCCCCGAAGACGCCCCGCCTCTCTCCGTCCGCCTGTCGGACCGGCACTTCGGGCCGGGTTCCGACGGGATGATCTGGATCTCTCCCTCGAACAAGGCGGACTTTTCCATGCGCATCTTCAACGCAGACGGGAGCGAAGCCCGGATGTGCGGAAACGGCATCCGCTGCGTGGGGAAATACGTATATGACAAGGGCTATACGGACAAGACCCGCCTGACGATCGAGACCCTGGCAGGGCTTCGTACCCTGGAGCTGCATACCGCCGGGGGAAGGGTGAAGACCGTCACCGTGGAAATGGGCCGGGCGGCGGTCTCCCCGGAGAAGGACCTGGAGGTGGAAGGGGAGAAGATCCTGTGCACCCCCGTGGATGTGGGGAACCCCCACGCGGTGCTCTTTGTGGAGGACGCGGAGGGCGCGCCCCTCTGTACCATGGGGCCGAAAATCGAGAAGCACCCGGACTTCCCCGGCGGGGTGAACGTGGAGTTCATCCAGGTTTTGAAGAAAAACCACATGCGCATGCGGGTGTGGGAACGGGGCAGCGGAGTCACCCTGGCCTGCGGTACCGGCGCCTGCGCCTCCGCCGCCGCCGCGGTGAGCCGTGGGAGCTGTGATCCCGGAACACCCATCCGGGTGGAGCTGGACGGGGGCGTTCTCAACATCGAGGTCAGTCCCCAGGGAGATCTGCGCATGACCGGACCCTGCGAATTTGTGTACGAAGGGGATGTGGAGCTATGCTGACGCCCAACAGACATTACGGGGAATTGAAGGATTCCTATCTCTTCGCCCGGATCGCCGAAAAGACCGCCGCCTACCTCCGGGAGCATCCCGGGAAGAAGCTCCTGCGCATGGGCATCGGGGACGTGTCCCAGCCCCTGTGTCCGGCGGTGATCCAGGCCCTGCATGGGGCGGTGGAGGACCAGGCCCGGAAGGAGACCTTCCGGGGCTATCAGTCGGAGCTGGGGACGGATTTCCTCCGCGCCGCCGTTGCGGAGCACTACAGCGAACGGGGTACCGCCCTCAGCCCGGAGGAGGTCTTCGTCTCCTCCGGCGCCAGCGACGAGCTGGGCCACATCCTGGACCTCTTCGATCCCGCCTGTCCCGCCCTGATCCCCGAACCCGCCTATCCCGCCTATGTGGATGCCAGCATCCTGGCCGGGCGGCGGATCATCCACCTGCCCACGGGACGGGAGGGGGGCTTTCTGCCGGATCCCTCCGGGGCAAAGGAGGGGGATCTGATCTACCGCTGTTCCCCCAACAACCCCACCGGCTCCGTGCTGGACCGGGAGCGGCTTCAGGCCTGGGTGGACCACGCCAACCGCACCGGGGCGGTGATCCTCTTTGACGCGGCCTATGAGGCGTTTATTTCAGATCCCGCACTTCCCCACAGTATCTTTGAGATGGAGGGAGCAAGGACCTGCGCCATTGAGATCTGCTCCCTGTCCAAGACTGCGGGCTTCACCGGTACCCGCGCGGGGTATACGGTCATCCCGAAGGAACTGGAGCGGGGCGGGATGAATCTGCGGCAGATGTGGGTGCGCAACCGCACGACAAAGTCCAACGGCGTCTCCTATATCCTCCAGCGGGGAGCGGCGGCGGTGTTCACGCCGGAAGGCCAGAAGCAGATCCACGAGACCCTGGACATCTACAAGCAAAACGCCGGGACCCTGGGAGAGACCCTGGATAAGCTGGGCATCTGGTATACCGGGGGGAAAAACGCCCCCTATATCTGGCTGGCCTGCCCCGGCGGCATGGGGAGCTGGGACTTCTTCGACAGGCTCCTTGCGGAGATACAGGTCGTCGGCACCCCCGGGGAAGGCTTCGGGGCCTGCGGGGAGGGGTATTTCCGCTTCTCCGCCTTCGGGGACCCGGCGGACACCCTGGAGGCCTGCAGCAGGCTGGAAGCGCTGTTGGGATGAAATGCCCGCTGAGCGGGCGTGAACTTCCGCTGCGCGGTATGAAATGCGGCCACGCCGCATGAAAGATCGCCCTCCGGGCGACATGGCGGGATCCCTCCCTGGGATGATAAAAAAGGGGCCGTTGCAAAACGGCCCCTTTTCCTTGCGTATGGGGGAATCCTCATGCGCCGAACAGACGCGATTCACGACCGAAGGTCAATTCATGGCGTGCAGCGCCGCCTGGATGAACCCCAGGAACAGAGGATGGGGCTTGTTGGGCCGGCTCTTGAACTCCGGATGGAACTGCACCCCCAGGTAGAAGGGGTGGTCCCGGAGCTCTACCGTCTCCACAATGTTCCCGTCCGGACTGGTGCCGCTGAGCACCAGACCTGCCTGCTCCAGGGTATCCCGGAAATCGTTGTTGAATTCATAGCGGTGGCGGTGCCGCTCATGGATCAGTTCCTGCCCGTAGCAGCGCTCCATCAAAGTCCCCGGAGCAATGCGGCAGGGCCAGGCTCCCAGGCGCAGGGTGCCTCCCATGTCCACGTCGCTGTTCTGATCCGGCAGGTAGTCGATGACCTTGGCAGGGGAGGCCGGGTCGAATTCCCGGCTGGTGGCCCCCGTGAGACCGCAGACGTGCCGGGCGAACTCGATCACCGCGATCTGCATCCCCAGGCAGAGGCCCAGGTAGGGCTTTTTCGTTTCCCGGGCGTACCGCGCCGCCTGGATCATCCCCTCGATGCCCCGATCCCCGAAGCCTCCGGGGACCAGAATGCCGTCGCAGTCCCCCAGAGTGGCGGCCGCGTTCTCCTCCGTGACGGTCTCGCTGTCGATCCATTTGATCTCGATCTCCGCCCCGACGGCCCAGCCTGCGTGCCGGAGAGCCTCCGCCACGGAGAGATAGGCGTCGTGGAGCTGGACGTATTTTCCCACCAGGCCCACGGTGACCTTCTGGCCTGCGGTGAGCACCCGCTGCACCATGGCCGCCCAGTCCCGCAGATCCGGCTCCGGCGCAGGGATCCCCAACTCGCGGCATACGATGCCGCTGAGACCCTGCTCCTCCAGCATCAGGGGCGCCGCGTAGAGGATGGGCAGAGTTCGGTTTTCAATGACACAGTCCGGAGCCACGTTGCAGAACATGGCGATCTTCTGCATGAGGGTTTTTTCCAGAGGCTCGTTGCACCGCAGGACGATGATATCCGGATGGATGCCCATGCCCTGGAGTTCTTTCACACTGTGCTGTGTGGGCTTGGATTTGTGCTCCCCGCTGCCATGGAGATAGGGGACCAGGGTCACGTGGATGTACAGGCTGTTGCCCCGGCCCTGCTCCAGGCCGACCTGGCGGATAGCCTCCAGGAAGGGCTGGCTCTCGATATCGCCGGTGGTGCCGCCGACCTCCGTGATAATAACGTCCGCCCCGGTCTTCTTTTCCAGGTTGTAGATGAATTCTTTGATCTCATTGGTGATGTGGGGGATGACCTGCACCGTTTCTCCCAGGTACTCCCCCCGGCGCTCTTTATTCAGCACGTTCCAGTAGACCTTGCCGGTGGTGAGATTGGAGAACTTGTTCAGATCTTCGTCGATGAAGCGCTCATAGTGCCCCAGGTCCAGGTCCGTCTCCGCTCCGTCCTCCGTTACGTAGACCTCCCCGTGCTGATAGGGGCTCATGGTGCCCGGGTCCACGTTGATGTAGGGGTCCAGTTTCTGGGCAGCCACCTTCAGCCCCCGGGCCTTCAGCAGCCGTCCCAGGGACGCCGCGGTGATGCCCTTTCCCAGACCGGATACCACACCGCCTGTCACAAAGATATATTTGCTCATCTCCCTGCCCTCCTCAGAAGCACAACTCAGACGCACAAAAAAAGAGGGCGCCTCCCCTAAGGGAGACGCCCTTGTCTCTCAACGGCGGTATTGTATCCTTCCGCAGAAAAAAAGTCAATGGGAAATGCAGAAAAACCTTGCAGTATTTACACCATTACGCTAAAATGCTGAACAGGATCAAAAAAGGAGCGAAGCAGCATGAAGTACACACCGGACGAGGTCATCCAGTACGTGCAGGAGGAGGATGTGAAATTCATCCGCATGGCCTTCTGCGATATTTACGGCAAGCAGCGGAACGTGGCCATCATGCCAACGGAGCTGCCCCGTGCCTTTGAATACGGTATCGCCTTCGATGCCTCCGCCATACCCGGTTTCCGTACGGGCCACCGCTCCGACCTCTTTCTGCGGCCCAATGCGGACACCCTGAAGGAACTGCCCTGGCGGCCGCAGCACGGCCGGGTGGCCCACATGTTCTGCGATATCCTCCATCCCGACGGCACGCCCTTCGCTGCGGACACCCGCGCCATTCTCCGCCGGGCGGTGGAGCATGCAGAAAAGAAGGGCTATACCTTCCGCTTCGGCACGGAGATGGAATTCTACCTTTTCAAGCTGGATCAGAACGGTGAACCCACCAAGGAGCCCTTCGACCACGCAGGCTATATGGAGGTGGCTCCGGACGACCGGGGAGAGAACGTGCGCCGGGACATCTGTCTTACCCTGGAACGCATGGGCATCCTGCCGGAGAGCTCCCACCATGAGAGCGGCCCGGGACAGAACGAGATCGATTTCCGCTACGCGGACCCGATCTCCGCCGCAGACAACGCCATCCTCTTCCGCAGCGTAGTTAAGGCCATCGCCGCGCAAAACGGGCTTTGGGCGGACTTCGATCCCCGTCCGCTGCCGGACTGGGACGGAAACGGCATGCACATCAACCTATCCGCCGCACGGAACGGCGCCGATCTCTCCCCCCTGGACCTGATCCCCGGGCTCCTGGCGCACAGCCGGGATGTGACCCTGTTCCTGAACCCGACGGCGGATTCTTACGCCCGCCTGGGCCGGGACAAGGCGCCCCTGTATATCTCCTGGTCCGAGGAGAACCGCAGCCAGCTTCTGCGGATCCCTGCCGCCTCCGGGCGCTTCCGCCGCCTGGAGCTCCGCTCCCCGGACTCCACCGCGAATCCCTACTTGGCTTTCGCCCTGCTGATCTATGCCGCCCTGGATGGGATGGAGCGGGGACTGCCTATGCCGGAGCCTGCGGATATGGATCTGCTGGAGACCGATCCGGAGACCTTGCGGGATTTTGAACACCTGCCCAGGGACCTGGAGGAGGCTGTTCGGGTCGCCCGGGAAAGCGCCTTCATCCGGGAGTACGTCCCGGAGCAGGTGCTTCGGGCCTATACGCCGGGAAGCGGCAAGTAACCCGCCCGGCAGACCAATTTGAACGAAGAAGGGAGTGAGCGTTACGGTATTTCAGAGCGATACCTACAGCGTACTGCTGGTCTCTGCCTCGGAAAAATTCAATGCCGCCGCCCGCACCCTGCTTCCTGCCACGGACTTCTGGCCTGTGACCGCCGTCTCCAGCGTGGGGGAGGCGCAGCGCAGGCTGGTGAACGGGAGTTATGACCTCATTCTGGTGAACGCCCCTCTGCCGGACGATATGGGGCTGGATTTTGCGGAGGAGGCAAGCCGGGAGAGTGACGCGGCGGTGCTGCTTCTGATCCGCAGCGAGCTGTATGACGAAACTTACTACCGTCTGCTGCCCTCCGGGGCGGCGACCCTGGCCAAGCCCGTGAATCAACAGACGCTGGCCCAGGGCCTTCGGATGCTCTGCGCCATGCGGGAGCGCCTCAAGGTGGTGCGTCAGCACCAGGGCACCGTGGAAGAGAAGATCCAGGAGATCCGTCTGATCAACCGGGCAAAATGGCTCCTGATCGAATGTCTGCACATGACGGAGCCTGAAGCCCACCGGTATATCACCCGGCAGGCCATGGAGCAGCGCACCGGCAAAAAAGAGATCGCGGAGAACGTTATACGGACCTATCAGTGAGACTGCCCGTTGTTCGCCCAGGCGATCGGATCCTTTTCCTTTTTTGAAATACCCGGGATCGAATCAAACAGAGAAAGCACGCAACCCTTGCGGTTGCGTGCTTTTTTGCTGGAGCTGGATGTCGGACTTGAACCGACGACCTCATGATTACGAATCAGGTGCTCTACCGACTGAGCTAATCCAGCAGGGGAAACATCAGCTTATGCATTATACCACGCCATTTCCGTTTGTCAATGCCGGAGATCCGGTTTCTTGCCCCACAAATAAATTACAAATTGTAATCATTTCCGCAGCGCTTTTGGGAAAACGGAGGATCCCGGCGATCCGGACCGGAGGAACCAAAACCTGGGTGAGGAGACTATGGGGGAATTGACTGTTTTTTTGTTAAATCTCCCGAACATTCTGGAAAATCAACGGGGGATCCGTCGGGGTTTCCGGGAAAAACCCGGTTTACGTAACTCGCTGACGGAAGAGGCATTACAGTAAGTTATCCACATTATCCACATAGTTATCCACATTCGAAAAGCCCCATAAAGCCGGAATGACCCGGAAAACCGGGGGAAAAACAAAGGAAAAATCCGGGGAAAACCCCGGATTCTGCGGAAACGGTAATTGACATAATTCAAAACCGAGAAGCCTCACCAGCGGATAAAGGCAGAGTCCGGGGACATGGTGGCGTAGGCGTTGAGGCTGCTGTCCCCCCGGACGCCGGCAAGAAATTCATAGTAGCCCTGGCAGCCGATCATGGCGGCGTTGTCTCCGCAGAGGGAGAGGGGAGCGCAGTAAGCCTTGAGTCCGGACCGGGAGCAGGCGGCCTCCAGATCGGCCCGCAGAAGGGTGTTGGCGGAAACGCCTCCGGCGATGGCCAGCTTCCCGTAGCCCCGTTCCTCCGCGGCCAGAAGAGCCCGGGAAAGGAGGGTGTCGCTCACCGCCCGGCAGATGGCCGCCGCCAGACTGGGAAGATCCAGCTCCTCCCCCCGCTGCTTCGCCGTGTGGGCCAGGTTCACCACGGCGGTCTTGAGGCCGGAGAAGGACATATCATAAGGATTGCCGGTCACATGGGACTGGGGGAGCCTGTACTTCTCCGGATCGCCGCTGCGGCTGAGACTGTCGATCTGGGCTCCGCCCGGGTAGCCGATGCCCAGGACCCGGGCGGCTTTATCGAAGCACTCCCCGGCGGCGTCGTCCCGGGTGGTGCCAAGGACGGTCATACGGGTATAATCCTGCACGTCCACGATCATGCTGGTGCCTCCGGAGGCCACCAGGCACACGAAGGGAGGCTCCAGGTCCGGGTGGGCGATATAGTTGGCGGCGATATGGCCGCGGATATGGTGCACCGGGATCAGAGGGACGCCCAGGGACAGGGCGGCGCCTTTGGCAAAGCCGACCCCCACCAGCACCGCGCCGATGAGACCCGGGGCATAGGTGACGGCCACGGCGTCGATCTCCCTCCGGGAGAGCCCCGCCTCCTGCAGAGCCAGCGCCGCGAGCCGGGACACCGCCTGGATATGGCTGCGGGAGGCCAGCTCCGGCACCACGCCGCCATACAGGGTGTGGATGTCCACCTGGGAATGGATCACGCTGGAGAGCACCTGCCGCCCGTCCTGCGTCAGGGCGGCGGCGGTCTCATCGCAGGAGGACTCGATGGAGAGGATGATCATACCGCTTTATCTCCTTCCGGATAATCATAGGTCATGAGCAGGGCGTCCTCCCGGGGCTTTTCGTAGTAGCCGGGACGCAGGCCGACTTCCCGGAAGCCCGCCCGTTCATAGAGCCGCCGGGCTTCCCGGTTTCCCACCCGGACCTCCAGGGTGAGGAAGCTGAGACCGCGCGTCTTTCCTTCCCGCTGCAGCGCCTGTACCAGGGCCATGCCGACGCCCCGCTTCCGCAGGGCGGGGGAGACGGCGACATTGGAAATATATCCCTCGTCCAGTACCGTCCGCATCCCGGCATAGCCGGCCACCTCCCCGTCCGCCAGGGCGGCCAGCCAGCAGCAGGCGGGATCCGTCAGCTCCGGCAGAAAGGCATCCCGGCTCCAGGGCAGGCTGAAGCACAGCTTTTCCAGCTCCAGCACCCGGGGCAGCATGTCCTCCGTCAGCGGGACCAGCGCAAAGTCCGCCGTCATTTCGCGTCGTACCAGCTGGCGCCGATATGGGCTTCCGCCAGGAGAGGCACGTCCAGCTCCGCGGCGGCGGACATCTCCGTCTCCAGCAGCCGGGCTGCTTTTCCCGCCAGCTCGGGAGGACACTCGGCAATGAGCTCGTCGTGCACCTGGAGCAGGAGCCTGGCCTGGGGAAGCTCCTCCCGGAACCGGCGATCGACCCTGACCATGGCCAGTTTGATGATATCCGCGGCGGTGCCCTGCACCGGCATGTTCAGGGCCACCCGCTCCCCGAAGGAACGGAGGTTATAGTTGGAGGAGCTGAGCTCCGGCAGGTACCGGCGGCGGCCGAACATCGTAACGGCATAACCGTCCCGCTTCGCCCGTTCCACCGTCTCCTTCATATAGGCCCGTACGCCGCTGAAGCGTTCCAGGTAGCTGTCCATATAAGCCCGGGCTTCGCTCCGGGTGATATGGAGATCCTGAGCCAGGGAGAAATCGGAGATGCCGTAAACGATGCCGAAATTCACCGCCTTGGCCCGGCTGCGCATGAGACTGGTGACCTGGTACGGTTCAATGCCGAAGACCTGGGCGGCGGTAGCCCGGTGGATATCCTCCCCATCCCGGAAGGCCTGCTGCATCACCTTGTCCCCGGAAAGGTGGGAAAGGATGCGCAGCTCGATCTGGGAATAGTCCGCGTCCACCAGCACGCAGCCGGGGGAGGCCACGAACATCTTCCGCACCTCACCCCCCAGCTCCGTCCGCACGGGAATATTCTGAAGATTGGGATCGGAGGAGGAGAGACGGCCTGTGGCGGTGGCGGTCATATGGAACCGGGTGCGGATGCGGCCGTCGGGGGAGATGACCTTCACCAGCCCGTCGGCATAGGTGGATTTCAGCTTGCTCAGCTGACGGTACCGGATGATCTCCTCCACCACCGGATGCTTGCTCCGGAGCTTTTCCAGCACCTCAATATTGGTGGAATACCCGCTCTTGGTCTTCCCCAAAGGGGGAAGGCCCAGCTGATCGAAAAGGAAGGCGCCCAGCTGCTTGGTGGAGTTCAGGTTGAAGGCGCCGCCCGCCTGAGCGTAGATACTGTCCTGCAGCTGTTCGATCTCCGCGCCAAGGGTCTCGCCGAAGCGGGTGAGGGCCTCCCGATCCACGGTAAAGCCGGTGTGCTCCATCCCCGCCAGTACGGGACAGAGGGGGAGCTCCGCCTGCCGGAACAGATCCAGCAGTCCCTGTTCTTCCAGCAGGGGAAGGATATGCTTTTCCAGGTCCCGGAGGGCTTCCCCGTGGAGCTTCAGCGCCTCCAGGGCTGCGGAGGCGTCCGATCCTTCCCAGACGCCCGGAGCGTCGTATACCGCCTCCGGAAGGTTCCGGTCCAGGAGCTTTTTGGCGATCCGGGGGAGGGTATAGTTCCCGTCCGTGGGGTCCAGGAGCCAGGCGCAGAGTCCGGCGTCGAAGGTGAAGCCGCCGAAGGAGATCCCCCGCTCCAGCAGGACCGTCATCAGATCCTTCAGCCCGTCCCCGGCCTTGGGCAGCTCCGGGGCGAAAAAGGCCCGGAGAAAGGCGGGGTCCGGTTCCCGCAGGAGGAAAGCCTCATCTCCCGCCAGCACGGCCAAGGCGTTCAGATCCCGGGAACAGACGAAGTGTGCTTTTTCCGCCTTCCGGCAGGCGGCCAGGATCTCCTCCGGCGCACCCTCCCGCCAGTCCGCCCCGGCGGACCGGATCTCCCCGGAGGGAGCGGGGGCGGTGACTCCGTAAGTCTCCATGAGGCGGGTGAACTCCAGCCGGTTGAAGAGGGTATACAAAGCCTCCCGATCCGGCTCCTTCCGGAGCAGGCGGTCCAGGGAGTCCAGTTCCACGGGAGCCTCCCGGGAGATGGTCGCCAGCCGGTAAGAAAGCAGCGCGCTGTCCCGTCCCGCCTCCAGCTTTTTCGCCACGGCGGGCTTCAGCTCCTCCAGATGGGCGTAGACTGCCTCCAGTGAGCCATAGGTCCGGAGCAGGTCCGAGGCGGTCTTGCTCCCCACCCCGGGTTCTCCGGGGATATTGTCCGAGCTGTCCCCCATCAGGGCCTTCAGATCAACCAGACGGGGAGGGGGAAAGCCGTATTCCTCCGTGAACAGCTCATCATTATACAGCGTGCTGTCGCTCCTGCCGGGCTTGGAGGTAATGAGCCGCACCCGGGTGGAGGGAGAGATGAGCTGGAGGCTGTCCCGATCCCCGGTGACCAGGATGCTTTCCCAGCCCTCCCTGGCGCAGCGGTCCGCCAGGGTGCCCAGGAGATCGTCCGCCTCCCAGCCGTCCATTTCAAAGCGGGGGATGCCCAGGGCGTCCAGTACCTGTTTCAGCCAGGGCAGCTGCTCCGCCAGCTCCTCGGGCATGGGTTTGCGGGTGCCTTTGTACCCGTCGTACAGGGCATGGCGGAAGGTGGGCGCCTTCCGGTCAAAGGCGCAGCAGACCGCCTCGGGCTCATCCTCCCGCAGGAGCTTGTTCAGGATCATGAGGAAGCCGTATACCGCATGGGTGTGCAGCCCGTCCCCCGTGGTGAGGGGACGGACCCCGTAAAAGGCCCGGTTGATCAGACTGTTGCCGTCAAGGATCATCAGTTTCATTATTAATCACCGGGAAAATCATACCCCATCCGGTGCAGGATTACAATAACTTTGTCCGCACGCTGCGGCTGAGCCGCAGGAAGCTCAGCAGAAAATTGAAACACTCGCTGCCGTAGAGGATGGCGATATAGGCGGGGACGCCGAAACGGGGCAGAAGGAACCACACCGCCAGCAGGGTGAGGCAGGCGTCTCCCAGGTTGATGAGCATGGAGTCCAGCTGGAGCCCCAGCCCTTTCAGCATTCCGTCCACCACCGTATCCAGATACATGACGATCACCAGGGGCGCCAGGGCCCGGATCAGCTCCCCCGCCTCTCCGCTGCGGTAAAGCCACCGCCCCAGGGCCGGACCCAGGAGCCAGAGGACCAGGGCCACCCCGGAGGAAAGCAGGAGGCTGAGGCGCAGGCTCCCGCCCGCCGCGGCTTCCAGTCCGGATCGGTCCCGGCGCACCTGGGCCCGGGTCAGGGCGGGGATCAGCTGCTCCGACAGGGCGAGAAAAAAGACGGAGGCGAAGGTGAGCACCGGCATCACCATGCCCCCCACCACGCCGTAGATCTCCAGAGCCCTGGCCGCTCCGACGCCGCTGCGCCGCAGGGCTTTTGGAACCAGCATGCTCCGCAGGGTGCTCAAGGCGCTGCGGGCATAGCTGCTGAAGGCCAGGGGCAGGGAAAGACGCAGGAGACGTCCCGCCATGGGGAAGGGGGGACAGGGCCGGTCCGCTCCCGGGATCCGCTTCAGATCCAGACGGTACAGGATCAGCGCCAGGAGGAGAGAGGCCAGATCCCCCGCGGCGACTGCGCCGGCCACGGCGGCACAGCCCCCTGCCGTTCCCCGGTCGGGGCGGGACAGAAGCAGCAGGATGAGGGCGGTGCCGCAGAGCTGTTCGAACAGCTGCACCGCCGTCCCCTTCCAGGGGCGGCCCACGGCGGTGAAGTAGCCCCCCAGCACGCCGTTCAGGCTGAGGAAGGGGAGACCCAGGCTCAGGAGCCGCAGGGCCGGTGCGATGCGCAGATCTCCGGCGAAGCGGGCGAGCGGTCCCGCCAGCAGGAAGGATCCGGCCATGGCGGGAAGGCTGAAACCCAAAGCATACAGAGTACAGGCACGGGTGACCCGCCGCACCCGCTCCCCCCGTCCCAGCCCCAGTTCCTGGGCGATGAGACGGGTGGCGCTGTAGCGGATGCCGGACATGGCCAGGGTCACCGCCAGAGCCTGCACCGACATGGCAAGCTGCAGCAGACCCAGCCCCTCCGCCCCCAGGCTTTCTGCCATGCGGGACTGGGTGAAGATGGACGCCAGACGCAGGAGCAGGGAAAGCAGGGTCACCGCTCCGGCGGAACGCAGGATCCCGGACATTCGCCGCATCCCTCCCGTCAGGTTTTTCTCTTCATGTATACAGGCTGCTCCGCGTAAGATATGCCAGAGCACGGGGCGCGGGCGATACGGCAAAAG
>JAEEGF011004808.1_pt1 | contig 29147 bp, 22 predicted proteins | sample 9134171 | NCBI WGS metagenome assembly JAEEGF01 (sample SAMN16246542, study PRJNA631951) | gut metagenome | biome: gut microbiome; feature: rumen; material: AP-attached | host: Bos | place: Iran: Karaj | collected 2018-10 | reverse complement strand
ACATTTCAAGAGCGTTCTCTCCATCACCGGCTATCTGAGTGTCATAACACTCTTTTACCAGATAAAGAGAGATGAGCTCAGCGATATTGCTGTCATCATCTACGATCAATATTTTCTGCTTATTAACCATTTCATTCTCCCTTTTTAGTCTGTCTATAATTTACTTAAAAGTCACTATAGTAACACCGGAATCGCCTTCGCCATATTCGCCAAGCTTAAAGCTCTTAACATACGGAATCGAACGGAGCCTTTGCTGAACAGCCTGTCTTAATATTCCGGATCCCTTACCATGCACTACTCGTACACTTGGAAGGTGTGACATATATGCCTGATCCAGATACTGCTCCATCTCATGAACCGCATCATCAGAATTCATTCCGATCAGGTTGACTTCATGATGTATATCACGACCCTTGGACAGATCAAGTTTTCTGCCCTTTGATCTGTTATTTTCAAAAGTGGACGCATCCATCTTGAACTTCTTGGTAATCTTCTTCTCTTCTTCATCAGCTACAAGAACTATATCTTTGATATTGGTCCTGGTACGTATGATACCGCACTGAACGAACATATTGCCGGACTTATCAGGCATTGTTGATACAGTTCCCTTAAGGCCCATTGATACGATCTTGACGCTGTCACCAAGCCTTATCTGGCTCTCCTTAAGGATCTTGTGACCTTTATCCTTATCACTTGCAGCTACAGAGAGCTTCTGATTCTTATCAGAGATATGTTTGTTGAGCTTGGATCTTTCTCTGTCGAGTTCCTGAATTCCTGCATCTTTACCGGCTTTACGGAAGCTCTTTATAGTATCATCCGCAACTTTCTTGGCATCAGCAAGGATATCCCTTGCTTCTTCGTTAGCTCGCCTCAAGATTTCTTCGCGTGTAGTATCGAGCTTGTCGGCTTTTTTCTCATAAGATTTCTTAAGCTCTGAAAGCTCAAGTCTGTATCTTTCTGCAAGAGTACGCTCTTTTTCTGCAAGTACACGGTTCTTCTCAAGATCTGCAAGGAGATCTTCAAACCTCTTATCATCACTTCCGATCTGCTCTTTGGCAGCTTCTATGATCCTGTCCGGAAGACCAAGTTTAGAAGATATTGCAAAAGCATTGGACTTACCCGGAACACCTATAAGGAGCTTGTAAGTAGGTCTAAGCGTTGAAACGTCAAATTCGCAGCTTGCATTCTTAACTCCCTCTGTAGACAGGGCATATACCTTGAGCTCAGCATAGTGAGTTGTAGCCATGGTAGTGATGCCGCGCTTATGAAGGTCATTAAGAATAGATATGGCAAGTGCTGCACCTTCTGTAGGATCTGTTCCTGCTCCAAGCTCATCGAAAAGGCACAGTGAATTCTCATTGGCTTCATTTAATATCTTAACTTCATTGGTCATATGTGATGAGAATGTTGATAGAGACTGCTCTATAGACTGCTCATCACCTATATCTGCATACACTTCATCAAATACTGAAAGCTCTGACCTGTCACCTGCAGGTATAGCAAGTCCCGACTGTCCCATAAGTGTCAGAAGACCTACTGTCTTTAAAGTTACAGTCTTACCACCAGTGTTAGGACCTGTAATTATCAGCATATTAAAATCACCGCCGCAGTACACATCGATAGGAACTACCTTGTTCTTATCAATGAGCGGATGACGACCTTTTCTTATATTGAAGCTGTGATCTTTCTTCATGACAGGAGTTGTAGCATTCATGGAAAGGGCAAGAGATGCCTTTGCAAAAATAAAATCAAGCTCTGTCATAAGCTTTGCATTGTCTATAAGTGCCTGTACATAATCACCTGTCTGAGCAGAGAGCTCTGCAAGGATCTTCTCAATCTCCTTATGCTCTTCGAGCATGAACTCACGAAGCTTGTTGTTGAGCTCTACTATTGCCTGAGGCTCTATAAAAAGAGTTGATCCTGATGATGACTGATCATGCACTATACCTGATACCTGAGACTTGAACTCAGCACGAACAGGCAAACAGTATCTGTCATCGCGCATGGTTATGACATTGTCCTGCAGATAGCTGTGCATGGATCCGTTGACCATGGAATTAAGCTTATCATGAATCCTGTCACCTGTAAGAGCAATACTACGCCTTATATGAGCAAGCGCAGGACTTGCATCAGAAGCAATCTCATCTTCTGATATGATGCACCTTCTGATCTCCCTTGATATAGGTGTAAGAGGCTCAAGCCCCTCAAACATATCTGTAAGTGAATCAGAAGGAGTCTCCTCCTTATCACGTCTTCCGTAGCTTTTGATCCTTGCAACATTTTCAAGCATAGAAGCTATCTTTAGAAGAGCCGCAGCATCAAGTGATGCGCCTATCTTAAGAGCTCTGACATATCCTGATACATCAGTATTGGAGCCAAAAGAAGTCGAGCCCTTCTGAAATATCCTGGCAATTGCATCAGCTGTATTGATCTGTGCCTTACCTATCTCATCTATATCCGTCATAGGAAGAAGTTCTCTGCATAACTTCCTTCCCGGATCAGAACCTGCCTGCGATACAAGCATTTCAATTATTTTGTCGTATTCAAGTACTTTTAAAACTTTCTCATTCATTACATAAACCGCCTATAAATGCACAATTCCCCAATTATCTAACATATTCTATAATAGCCTAACACAGTTCTATCGGCAAGTTTTTAACCTTAATAATCAACACCTTCCAAATGTGATAAAATGTTTCTATATTACTGCTTAGGAGGCCGCATTATGCCAAATAAAGATTCCCAAAAAACGGATACTAAAAGCCAGGATTTAGAGGATTTAGATAATATCGAAGCAACTGACGATGAAGGTCAGCCACTTGCTAATACCGATTTTATGAGGGAGAAGATCAAATCCCGTCCTATTAATTCCAAGAAGCTTTTAAGACGTACTATTACAACCATAGTAATGGCTATCATATTCGGAATTGTTGCCTGCTGCACTTTCCTTTTGCTACAGCCACTACTTAGCAATCAGATAGGATCATCCAACAAGTCCCAAACTGAAGTTTCTTTTCCCAAAGAAACTGTAAGTGATGAGATACAGCGCGAAGACCTTATCGCAAGTGAAGAAGAGAAGGCTGCTGCCGATGCCGCAAGTGCTCAGGCTTCCGTCAATGAAAGTGTTACAGAAGCTGCAGAAAAAGAAGTTGCTGCTGCCCTTAGTTCCCTTAGCCTGTCATCTTCTGACTATGCATCAATCTATAATTCATTAAAAGAAGTCGCTACATCCGCAGAGATTTCTATCGTAACTGTAACTGCCGCAACTTCCGATACTGATTTTATCAATGATTCTTTTATCAGAGAGGCCTCAACCTCAGGACTTATAGTCGCTATAACAGATTCTGAGACTCTAATACTTGCAGACAGCAGTAATCTAAGCGGCGCTGAGACCATCATGGTATCATTCTATGATGACAATGCAGTAAGTGCGGTTATCAAATCAACCGATCATATTACAGGTCTATGTATCATAAGTGTATCCAATACCGATATTCCTGAAGATACCAAGGACAATATCGCTGCTGCTACTCTTGGTACGTCTCTTACAGCCGGACTTCAGGGCACACCTGTTATCGCTATAGGATCACCTACCGGAACTCCGCAGTCTTTTTGCTATGGCATGATCACTTCTACCGGAAGAGTTCTGGATCTTACTGACAGCAGGTACACACTTATGACTACAGATATATATGCCAGTCCTCTTGCCAGCGGATTCATAATCAATCTTGAAGGAAGCGTTATTGGTGTCATAGATATGTCCTATAACGACACAGGGCTTGAAAATCTTATATCCGCTATCGGTATATCTGATGTCAAAAACCTGATCCAGAACCTGTCTAACGGAATAGTTCCTCCATATCTTGGAATACACGCAGGCGATATTCCGTCTTATCTTACAGAAGACGGAACTCTTCCAAGCGGCGTATATGTCAGCAAGATAGAAACCGGGTCTCCTGCAATGGACTGCGGTCTTCAAAGCGGAGACATCATCACCAAGATTGACGGCGAAAAAGTTACATCTTACAGCCAGTTTCTCGGCCTTCTATATGCAAGGTCGTCAGGAGACAGTGTATCAATAACCGTAATGAGGCAAACACCTGATGATTATACAGAGCTTACCTTGTCAGCTACTCTCGAGGATGCTCCTACCAAATAAAGAGAATCGGCATTTCTTACAATTGACTTGCTATTATCGGAATATTATTATTACTTAGGGCTTTGGCATAGTCCGGCCTTTGGAAAGGTATTACAGATATGAAATTTATAAAAGACATGAAACCAGGTGACAGAATACAGGATATCTATTTTTGTAAAAGCAAGACTCCTGCTACCACCAAAAACGGCAAACCTTATGACAATGTCATCCTCCAGGATAAGACTGGATGTGTAGACGGCAAGATCTGGGATCCTAACAGTGCAGGAATTGACGATTTTGATTCCAAAGACTTCATCGAAGTATGCGGTGAAGCAACAAGCTTCAACGGAATGCTTCAGGTTAATATCAAGAGAGCCCGCATCTGCCGTGAAGGTGAATATGATCCAGCTCTTTATATGCCTGTTTCTTCTAAAGATAATGATGAGATGTTCAAAGAACTCCTTGGACTGATCGCCAGTGTCAAGAACCAGTATCTTCACAGAATCTTAGAGATGCTCTTTGTAGAAGATAAGGAATTCATAGCAGCATTTCGTAAGTCATCTGCTGCCAAGTCCGTACACCACGGATTCATCGGCGGACTTTTAGAGCATACTCTTAGCGTTGCAAAGCTGTGTGATTATTACTGCACATCATATGCATCACTTAACAGGGACCTTCTCATAACAGCAGCTATCTGCCACGATATAGGCAAGACCAAGGAGCTGTCTGCATTCCCTGAAAATGACTATACAGACTGCGGTAACTTCATGGGCCATATAGTAATGGGTGCTCAGATGATACATGATCTTGTAAGACAGATCGATGGTTTCCCAACTCTTCTGGATCAGGAGCTTGAGCACTGCATCCTCGCTCACCATGGTCAGCTTGAATACGGATCACCCAAGAAGCCTGTCCTTATGGAAGCTGTAGCTCTTAACATGGCAGATGATACAGATGCCAAGATGGAAACCTTTAAAGAGATACGAGAGAATGCAACCGAACCCGGATGGCTTGGTTTCAACAGACTGTTCGAGTCCAATCTCTTTGATACAAGAGTTGAATACTAAAATTTATAAAAAAATCGGCGCCTTATTGTCTTAATAAGGTGCCGATTTAATATTACTGATAACAATGGATGATAAGAATTCCTATATTATCTTTCAAGTCCGTCGATGAAGTGCTTAAGTCTTTCAAGAGCCTTCTTAAGATCTTCAAGTGAGTATGCATAAGATATTCTTATAAATCCCTCACCGCAGTCGCCAAAAGCTGTTCCAGGGACTACCGCAAGTCTTTCTTTTTCCAAAAGCTGCATTGCAAAATCATCCGAAGACAGACCGAACTTCTTGATATTAGGAAATACATAGAATGCTCCGTATGGTTCAAAGCAGTCTATACCTATTTTATCAAATTCGTGAAGAAGGTATTTACGCCTTCTATCGTACTCTTTTCTCATAACAGCTACATCTTCGTCGCCGTTTCTAAGGGCTTCTACACCTGCATACTGACTGGTAGTAGGTGCACACATTATTGCAAACTGGTGGATCTTGATCATCTGACTTATGATATTAGCAGGTCCGCAGGCATATCCAAGTCTCCATCCTGTCATTGCATAGGCTTTGGAGAAACCATTGATATAGATGGTCCTCTCTGCCATACCAGGAAGAGAGATGATAGATACGTGCTTCTCTTTATAGGTAAGTTCAGAATAGATCTCATCAGATATCACGTACAGGTCATGCTCTAATATAACCTTGGCTATAGCTTCAAGGTCGCTTTTCTCCATGATAGCTCCTGTAGGATTGTTAGGAAAAGGAAGTACCAGGATCTTGGTCTTGTCTGTGATGCTATCCTCAAGTTCCTTGGCTGTGAGTCTGAATTCATTCTCTTCTTTAAGATTGATGATAACAGGCACTGCATCTGCAAGGATAGCACAGGGCTCGTAAGATACATATGATGGCTGCGGAATCAGGACTTCATCTCCCGGATTGACCATAGCTCTCATTGCAAGGTCTATGGCTTCAGAACCTCCGACTGTTATGAATACCTGACTTGCCTGATCATAGGTTATACCCTGAGTTCTTTTTACATAATTGCTGACTTCCTGTTTGAGATCTTTAAGGCCGGAATTAGATGTATAGAAGGTTCTACCCTTTTCAAGTGAGTATATACCCTCATCACGGATGTGCCAGGGCGTATCAAAATCTGGTTCGCCTACACCAAGTGATATTACATCGTCCATATCCTGAACTATGTCAAAAAATTTTCTGATGCCTGATGGCTTTATATCTATAACTTTATCTGATAACGGATTTCTCATTATGGTCTATATCCATCCCTTCATTGTATGTAATATGAAGCACCTTTATGCCTGCTATAGGCATACAGATACTACATATGTGTAAATACCTCACGGAGAGACTTTCTCTCTTGTATCTTCGTACTTGGCTGTAAGTATCGTTCCATGATCCTTGTACTTCTTAAGGATGAAGTGTGTGGCTGTGCTCTGAACTGTATCAAGTACTGCAAGCTTGGTGTTAACGAAGTTAGCAACTTCAAGAAGGCTCTTGCCTTCAACGATGACCATAAGGTCAAAAGATCCGCTCATAAGATACAGACTTGAAACCTGAGGGAACTTATAGATACGCTCTGATATAGAATCAAATCCCATACCTCTTGTAGGTGTAACCTTAACTTCAATAAGTGCCATGACCTTCTCTATAGAGGTTTTGGACCAGTCTATCATAGTATGATAAGCGCAGATGACTCCTTCATCTTCCATAGCTTTGACTTCATTGGCGACATCTATCTCCGCAGCGCCGATCGCGGCTGAAAGCTCGTCTATGCCGATTCGGCTGTTTTTTTCAATGACTGATAAAATCTCTTCTCTAAGGGCCATGTCTATCCTTTCTGCCGCAGCAGCGGCCATAACAAGTTTGTTATGCTTTTACTTATTATGTCTTATTCATTATTTTTTAGTATATTAACAGAAAATGTATAATTATTCCATGCTTTTGCATATGCAAAAAATGCCTATGATTACGCAGTGAAATTAATGTCAAAAAGTCTATGACTATATAGCAAAATTACTACAGATCATTAAAATATCTTATGAATCTCATCACTTTGAGGCAGATCCAGAAACCTTGTCTCATCTTCATTTATAATGATACGGTCATTGCCACTGGTGAGCTTACCTATGATAGCTGATGGTATTCCTTCTTTTTCTAAAGCATCTACCATTAGAGAACCATCTCTAGTCGCTATAAGAAGCGTCCCTGCTGATGCAAGAAGGTATGGATTAACATCAAATACATCCGTGATCTCAACGCTCTCCTGCCTTATGGGTATAGCCTTAAGATTCACTTCCATACCGCATCCTGTCATCTGCCCAAGTTCCCACAAGGCTGCAAATATTCCGCCGCTTGATACGTCGTGAATACATACAGCTTCGTTTTCCCTGGCAATACGCGCATCATCTTTAATGCTAAGATAGTCCATACCGCCAAAAGACGTTCCTGCATCTATGATAAAAGATGGATACCTTTCTATGATCTTGTCTTTCCTATCTTCAGAAAGCATAGCGCATCCAGACAGGGCGATCCATTTGGTAACGACTATATCGCAGTCTGCTGCATTCTTTAACCTCATATCAGGCTTTATTATCGTATCTGCCACTTGTCCCTTGCATTCATCTGATAAGGAGATTGACTTATTATCTGGAATCACATCCTTATATCCTACTGCAGTAGCAGTTACAAGAGGATGATTAACTACTTCTGATACTTCTGTATGTCCTCCTGCGATCTCAGCCCCGTTATATATAGCAGCAGCCTCGGCATCCTTCATGATCTGCCTTAATACCTGTTCTTCGCAGTCCTTGGGAAGTGTTATGGATAATAAGACCTGCTTTGGCTGCCCACCTCCTGCAAAGATATTATTGCAAGCGCAGGCAACAGCATATTTGCCACAGTGCTTTACATCAGCAGTCACTGTATGAACTGATGACAATATTTCATTGCCTTTGAAGTCGTTACGATTTACAGATGGATTTTCCTTATTATTGTTTCTACGTGCATCTGTGTCTATCTCATTAGTTCCAAAACAGGCGCAGTCGGTATATCCTGCTGCGCCATTTTTATATCTGCCATTATGGATCTGCTTCCATACAGATCTTTTTAAGACATTCTCTGTGATCTTACCAATTCTCATCAGCCTGTTGTCCCATCTGCGCTCTGCGCTTCACTTCCTGTAGTATCTGTCTGCTGGGAAGCCGCTGCATCAGGTGCTGCCACACTTGGATCTGTAGTAGCAGGAAGACCTGTTGCAGGGTCTATAGGAAGTCCTGTAGCAGGATCTATCTGCTGACTCTGGGCTGCTATGACAGCTGCCATCGAACTACTTGTAGCTACTACCTGATCATATGATCCTGTTGCTATAGCTGCATTGATCTGTGCAAGGACATTCTCATCAGCGCCTGCTGTTCCTACTGCAACGATCCTTGGAACCATTGTATAAGTACTGGAATTGACAACTTCACGGCTTTCTTCCTTGCCATCAACTGTGACTATCTTCCAAAGCTGGGCCTTGATACCGTTATGGGCTGACTGTGTAACCTTGACATAGCCTACAGGCTGAGATGAATCAAGTACAAATGTATCTGTGGTAGGAACAGTTGTTTCGAGAACTTCGCTTTCATAACTTACAACTCTTCCAGCCTGTCTTGTCTCAACGCCATATATAGTGAATGTAATAGTTTTACTAGAAGTAGTATATCCATCTATATAGATAGGATAGTCGGTATTATTTTTGAACTTGAAGTTCTTGCCGCCATTTTCTGCTATAGCAGCATCTTCAGAAGGATCAACATAATTGACTATCATAGAGTGGTTATATCTCTCGGTAACTTCAAGCTCTGCTCTAAGTACTGCATTGTACAATGTAGTAGAAACCTGACATATTCCGCCGCCAAAGCTCTCTACTACCTGTCCCTGAAGGTATGATCCTGCAAGAAAATATCCATTAGCCTCTGTAAACGGTGTGATATTCTCAAGCATAGAAAACTCATCACCGGGATATAGAGTTATGCCACTTGCAAGTTTACATCCATTTGAAATATTGCCGCTTCTGGCTGCTCCGGAAGTTTTATAGCTGGTTGAGTATGTTCCAAGAACGTCTCCAACTTTGGCAAGCTCCTCTGCGCTTCCTTTAGGCTCTGTAACATCTACAGAAAGGGCGATATCAAAGTCTGATCCGTTCCAGCCATCTGTTATATAATTCTGAAGAAGTTCTATAGAAGCTGTCTGATTGAGCTCATATCCTGTATTACCATCTACAACGCTGAAAGTTCCATTCTCTCTTGTAAGACCATAGTCAACTTCAGCTACGTTAAATGTATCGCACTTTCCTGCAAATACATCCATTATCATGGTGTCATCAAAAGCGTATTCAAGATCCAGTGCTACGCCGCCATTGGCTACATCTTTGAGCTGCTTGTAACGCTGAACTACGTTACCTTCTTTTCCTATATTAAGGGCACTCTCAACTACATCAGTATTGGTCCATGTAAGACCAAGATCTGCTGCTGTTACTGTAACTACATCTTCATCTCTTGCACCTTTTAAGGTGATATTTGCACTAGATAGTGTATCCATGTATGACGAAACTGCTGCATAGGCTTCATCATGTGTCATACCTGAAACATCTACACTTCCAATAGTAACTCCGTTCGGGATTTTAGCCTGTGTCTTAGCCTGCGCTATCATTGATGGAGCCAGGATAAGCACAGCCATAAAGGCTAAACCAATCACAATTTTCTTCATAATAGTCCTCTTTATAGGGAGTAATCTATTTGCTGTCAACTCCCTTAACCCTTGTGTTATATTATATATAGAATGTAACTTAATAATCCTCACGTCATTATACCACTTTTTGGGGGAACGGAAACTTGTTTAATAATATTGGCTTTCCAACTTTTTTATTTCTCTTCATCATCTTCTGTGCGTGGCTTAGATATGAGATGCACAAGGATTCCAAGAAAATGACCGGTCAGCAGAGTTTCCTTGCAAGGGAGAAGGAAGCGAATCTTGCGCCAGTTAAGAGTCTTAAAGATCTTGATTATATCTCCATCCCTCTGGAAACGCTTCCTTTTGGCGCCCTTACAGGCCACAAAGAGATAGACCATATGGAATATACTATCAGAAACCTTGCCAAGGATACCAGAAAGATCGTGAACCTTACCGGTATAACCAATACTGACCTAAAGCTTATGTACGGCGCCGCCAATATAGTTAAGCTTATGGAATATGACGCAAGTTATATAACTTTGATCAAGACTTTGCAGGAATGGGCTGACGTTCTGTACGCAGAAGGTCTGTACAGCGAAGTCGTATCCCTTCTTGAATTCTCAGTATCTACCAAGTGCGACATATCAGAAACCTATCATATGTTATGTGATATCTACAAAAATCACCTGGGACTGACCAAGGCTGAAGCGATCAGCAAAATAAAAGCCCTGCAGCCTTATGCCGCAGAGCTCAAATCCATGAACAAAGATTCTATCGAAGAATATCTTGTTAAAGAAGCCGGATGATTATAGTTATTTATAACTAGGGCATATATCTTTCAAGAAGCATTCACTGCACCTTGGCGTTGGTGCCTTACAGATAGTACGTCCCAGATAGATTATCTGTATGTTGTACCTGATCCAGTTCTGCCTTGGCAGTATCTTCATAAGGTCCTGTTCTACAACTACAGGATCATCAGAATCTGTAAATCCAAGCCTTTTGGAGATTCTCTTAACATGTGTATCTACAACTATGCTGGGATCTTCAAAGATATTGCCTCTTATGACATTGGCAGTCTTACGACCAACTCCCGGAAGGGATGTAAGCTCTTCTAAAGTTCTGGGAACTTCTCCTTCAAAATCACTTTCAAGCTTCCTGGCGCAGCCTATTATATTCCTTGCCTTGGCATGATAGAAGCCTATAGAATGTATCGCTTCTTCAAGCTCCTTGACTTCGGCAGTTGCAAAATCATGTACCGTAGGATATTTGGCAAAAAGAGATGGAGTTACCATATTGACCCTTTTGTCAGTGCACTGAGCTGAAAGTATAGTTGCTATCAGAAGTTCAAATGCATCTCTATGATCAAGATATGTACGCGTATCTGTTCCATACTCGTTATCAAGACGCTCGCATACGACGTTAACTCTATCCATTACCGCTTTAGTTTTTCTAACCATAATCACTCCTACAATGCCCCCCTGGATACGGAGGTCATTTTCCTTTTGGTATCATCATATTACAACAGTCAAATAAGCACAATTGATTTTATTATAGTAATGTGGTAAAGTTCTAACCAACTAATTAATTAAAATACACAAGGAGGAATCATGGGCATACAACTTGTAATAGGCATAGTAATTGTTTTGTACCTGTTAATGATGATCCTCATCGGAGTTGTCTTCTCTAAAGGCAATGATGATGCGGGAGATTTCTATCTGGGTGGTCGTAAACTCGGACCTTTCGTAGCAGCCATGAGTGCAGAAGCTTCTGATATGAGCAGCTGGCTGCTTCTGGGAATCCCGGGACTTGCATATCTGTCAGGACTTGCTGATGCTACCTGGACTATCATCGGTCTTGCTATAGGAACATATCTTAACTGGCTGTTTGTAGCAAGACGCCTTAGACGCTATACAGAAAAGCTTGGTTCTATCACTATCCCGGAATACTTTGCAGCAAGATACAAAGATAAAAATAATACTGTCACACTTATATCTGCTATTGTTATCGTTGTATTCTTCATACCATATGTAGCATCGGGATTTGCTGCCTGCGGCAAGCTCTTTAATACTCTTTTTGGTATCAACTATCTGTTTGCTATGATAGTTAGCGCTATAATCATATCTCTGTACTGCTCCCTCGGCGGATTTAAAGCTGTATGCATGACAGACCTTATCCAGAGTATTGCTATGACAATATCGCTTATAATCGTTATATTCTTTGGTATAAGTCAGGCCGGAGGTCTTAACAATGTAATTGCTAATGCAAGATCTCTTCCCGGATACTTCAGTCTGTCTAGTATTTATGACCCGGAATCAGGAAGTTCAAGTCCTTACGGAATCCTTACAGTATTCTCTATGATGGCCTGGGGACTTGGATACTTCGGAATGCCTCATATCCTCGTTAGATTCATGGCTATAGAAGATGAAAACAAGATAAAGATGTCAAGAAGGATTGCTTCTGTCTGGGTAGTCATCGCTATGTTCGTAGCTCTGTCAATAGGAGTAATAGGTCTTGCCATGAGCTATGCCGGCAGGATTCCTGTGCTTGAAGGAAGCGGCAATGCAGAAAGAGTCATAATCTATATCACTAACCTCATGAGCAGCTATGGTATACTTCCTGCTATTGTAGCCGGTGTCATCCTATCCGGAATACTGGCAGCCACCATGTCAACTGCAGATTCACAGCTCCTTGCATCGGCATCTGCAATATCAGCTGACCTCATTCAGTCTTTTGGCAAAAAGAAGCTTGATGACGAAACTCAGGTCAAGGTAGCCAAGATCACCGTCATCATAATATCAGCAATTGCCGTGTTCATCGCCAAGGACCCTGACTCATCAGTCTTCCAGATAGTAGCATTTGCATGGGCAGGATTTGGAGCTGCCTTTGGACCTGTAGTACTTCTGTCACTTTTCTGGAAGAGATCCAATCTTGCAGGAGCTATGACAGGCATGATCACAGGCGGCGCATTTGTATTTGTCTGGAAGTTCATAATCGCAAAGCTCGGAGGCTTATTCGCTATATACGAACTCCTTCCGGCATTTATCATCGCACTAATCGTAAATGTAGCAGTCAGCCTGATAACTAAAGCTCCTGATACCGAGACAGTAAAAACCTTCGAAGACATCAAAGCCTCACGCTAAAATGACCCCTAGGGGCGGAGTCAAAGGGCTATAAAAAACAATGAGCCACAGGGATTCATATCACCCCGTGGCTCATTATTCTATTAATTCAATGATGTTACAAAACGGTCGAAAGCTTTCTGTCCTTCAGGTGTCCGCTTATATACTCCGGCATCTTCAAGGACATGCATAAACACTTTACCGATCTCATCCTGAATTACAGTATCGATATTGGTAGCATCTATCTTATCATAGTTTTTAGAAAACTCATCTACCCAGTCTGCATGCTTTTCAAGGACTTCATCGCTTCTAAGATCGCGCCCATTAAGTATAGCATCCTTAAGGTTCTTCATCTCATCCTTAAGACGTGCAGGAAGAACCGCAAGTCCCATAACTTCTATAAGTCCGATGTTCTCCTTCTTGATATGATGAAGCTGTGCATGCGGATGGAATACCCCAAGAGGATGCTCATCTGTTGTTATATTATTACGAAGGACAAGATCAAGTTCATATCTGCCATTACGCATTCTGGCTATCGGTGTGATGGTATTATGAGGTGTACCATCAGTTTCTGCGAAGATGAATGCCTCCTCATCACTATATCCGCGCCATGCTTCAAGGATCTTGTCAGCAAGAGCGATGATCCTGTCTGTATCATCTCCTGACAGACGTATTACAGACATCGGCCACTTAACTATTCCGCTGTCTATATCTTCAAATCCCTTAACCGTAAATCTCCTCTCCACAGGTGCCTTGGCCATTGCAAAGTCATAATGTCCGCCCTGGAAGTGATCATGTGAAAGGATAGATCCTCCTACTATAGGAAGATCAGCATTGGAGCCAACAAAATAGTGCGGGAACTGCTTAACAAAATCAAAGAGCTTACAGAATGTTGCATGCTCTATCTTCATAGGTACATGCTGTGAGTTAAAAACTATACAGTGCTCATTGTAATATACATAAGGTGAATACTGGAAGAACCAGTTACTGTTATTGATAGTGACCGGTATGATCCTGTGGTTTTCTCTTGCCGGGTGGTCAAGTCTTCCTGAATATCCTTCATTTTCTCTGCAAAGCTGGCACTTGGGATATCCTGACTGCTTTGCATTTCTTGCAGCTGCGATAGCCTTGGGATCTTTCTCAGGCTTTGATAGATTGATAGTGATATCAAGGTTGCCATAATCTGTAGGTGTTACCCATTTTACATCTTTAGCGATTCTATATTTTCTTATATAATCAGTATTTCTGGAAAAAGAATAGTACCAGTCTGTAGCCTTGATAGGATCCTCTTTATATAGACCCTTGAACTTACCTATAACATCGCTTGGTCTTGGTGTAAGTATACCCATGAGCTTTGTATCGAAAAGGTCTGTATAGGCAGGTGTTGTTCCTTCTATGATCTTATTATCTGCTGCATATTGACACAGAACTTTCATTGTATCTTCAAGATATGTTCCGTCATCAATCTTCTTTTGATCAATGCTTTCTGCTTCTTTAATAACATCATCTTCTGTTCCCTCAAGTTCTGTGAGAGAAAACTGCATAAGTATTGTATTGAGAGAGTAAACTATATCTTCTCTTTCTATAAGGCCTGTGCGATATGCATAAGCCACAAGATTCACTATGTTTTTATCTATAATCTTATTATCCATCTTATTATCACCCACCATTACCAGAATGTTTATTTATATAGTAAGTGTCTTTAGAAAGCGCCTTATGATAGTTATCTAATGATGGCATATAGGGCATTTGATAACTGTCAAAACGCATTATCTTAAGTTGCTTCCTATTGTAAACCGCATAGATACTATATAGCTTTCTGCCATAAGGTTATCCATGCGGTTTCATCTGTCAATTATGTCCAATGATCATCGATTATTAATCATTGATCCTTGATGATTAAATCACTCAATAACTCTCGGTCCGTCACCGATTGATACGATATAGAAAGTGCAGTCATAGCCGATCTTATCCTTATAAGCCTTGCCAACCTGCTCTTTGAAACTTTCTATTGCATCATCCTTGACAATAGAAACAGTGCAGCCGCCAAATCCGCCGCCTGTCATACGTGAACCGATAACGCCGTCAACTTTCCAAGCTGCTTCTGCAAGAGTATCAAGCTCTATACCGGTTACATCATAATCATCGCGAAGGGATACGTGAGAAGCATTCATAAGCTTACCAAACTTCTCAAGGTCACCTGCCTTAAGAGCTGCTACAGCATCAAGTGTACGCTGATTCTCATATACAGCATGCCTTGCCTTAACTCTTTCGTCATCATCTGTGATAGCATCCTTGTGTGCTTCAAACTCTTCTATAGACAGATCTCCAAGTCCCTTGATATCACAAACTGTCTGCATCTGAGACAGAGCATGCTCACATGCACTTCTTCTTGCATTGTACTGTGAATCTGTGAGTTTATGCTTTTTGTTAGTGTTAGTTACTACGATCTTCATTCCATCAAGATGGATCGGAGCATATTCAAATGAAAGGTCTGCCGTATCAAGGAAAATAGCATTATCTTTTTTGCCCATGGCAGATGCAAACTGATCCATAATTCCGCAGTTGCAACCATTGAAATTGTTCTCTGCATCCTGGCCGATAAGAGCAAGTTCCTGATTAGGAACATCAAATCCGTACATATCACGAAGAGCAAATCCTGTCAGGACTTCAAGTGAAGCCGATGAAGAAAGACCTGAGCCATTAGGAATATTGCCGATGATAACCATATCAAATCCTGTTTCAAGCTTCATTCCTCTTTTTTCAAAAGCCCATACAACACCCTTGGGATAGTTGGTCCAGCCAGCCTTGGGATCGTTTGGAACAAGGTCATCAAGGGATGTCTCGCGTCTTGAACCGTCAAAGTTAAGAGATACGAAGCGCATTACGCGGTCATCTCTCTTTCTGGCAGCGGCGTATGTTCCAATTGTGAGTGCACATGGGAATACGTGACCGCCGTTATAATCTGTGTGCTCTCCTATAAGGTTTACACGGCCCGGTGCAAAGTAGCACTTAACGCCTTCGTTATCGCCAAATTCTTTTGCAAAGCCGTCAAGAACGGCCTGTTTCATTTCCTGATCGATCATAAAAATACCTCGTCTTTTTGCTTAATAATTGTTATTAACAGTATGGCTGCGCATTGCTTTACGGTAAGTAGGGGCTTTGCCTTCAGGACTATAACAAATAAAATCAGCTTTTGATTTCATTTGTTATAGTCCCAAATTCCAAGTTACCGATTCCAAGGAACGATCCTATGCGCTGCTTCCCTTTTATTTTCTATGATTATATTATAATATAATCTTCACTTGTGTTAGCATCTATTGTTTTTTAAAACTGTCAAAATGTTAAATTCATTTCTGATTAATTTGAATTTTTTTAACCTCATTCTTTATTAATTTTCACTACAACTTCAGATCATTATTCATTTTCTAAAAAAGCTTATATCCATCTTATTAAGCATTATTATCATGCCGAATCCGATAGATATAAGCTTTTTTAATTATAATCGATTTTATTTCTCAAACTTCGCACTTGCCAAACATACGCCACCATCTGAGGCAGGGCCGCATCGGCTCTGCCTCAGATGGTGGCGTATGTTTGACAAGTGCAAAGTTTCAGTAAATTAGATATCTGCGTCCATTGCAAGCTTTATGGATCCCATTATTCCCTGGTCATCGTTTAGGCTGGCAGGAACTATATAGTTATCTATGTCTTTAAGTTCTTTGGTTACAATATATCCGTTTAGCTGCTCCAGGACTTTTTTCCTTATAAGTGGAAAGAGCTGCTCCTGATGCATTACTCCTCCGCCAAGGATTATGATCTGAGGGCTCAGTGTCAGGATATATGTGCACAGAGCCTGAGCTATATATGTACTTTCAAGGTCCCAGACTTTATCGTCATCTGCAAGTTCTACAGCTTTTTTGCCCCATCTGTCTTCAATAGCAGGGCCTGCTGCCATTCCTTCAAAACAGGTTCCGTGGTATGGGCACTTGCCTTTATATGTATCTCCATCTGCTACTGCCATTTTGATGTGTCCAAGTTCAGGATGGAGCATGCCGTGAAGGAGCTTGCCACCTGCCATAACTCCGCCGCCGACACCTGTTCCTATAGTAAGATACAGAGCATCTGTAAGTCCTTTAGCACATCCCCAGGTTATCTCTCCAAGAAGGGATCCGTTAACATCTGTGTCAAAACCTATCGGTACACCCAGCTCTTTTTTGAAAGCACCGACTATATCATAGTTCTTCCATGCAAGCTTGGGAGTAGATGTTATATAACCGTAGGTCTTTGAATCCCTGTTAAGATCAATAGGCCCAAAGCATGCTATTCCGAGAGCTTTGATATCCTTGCCTTTAAAATAATCGATCATTATAGGCATAGTCTCTTCGGGAGTCTTGGTAGGAATCTGCATCCTGTCAAGTATCTTGCCGTTCTCATCGCCTATAACGCATATCATCTTAGTTCCGCCCGCTTCAATACCACCATAAATCATACTTCTCTTCTCCTCTTATATAGTTTTTTCAGGATCAGACCCAAAACTGATCCTGTCAATTATTATACCAAGCAACTTTTTGGAAAGTCATCTTTTTTATTTATGATTCTCGTCATTGGTCATCCTTGGTAACATCAAGTCCGAAATATCCGCATATTCTGGCAAGCCTTGTCCCTGATGTACTGGACACCATGATTATATTACCACCTGTATCATATGCTATCACTATAAATCTTGAATTCATCTTGAATACGCATGGGTTAGGGCCTTGTATTCCATAAGCTTTAAGCATCTCTTCAAATGTTGCCTGAACATATCTGGAATCCACATATGCATGGCTCATAGTCGTTCCGTCCATGAAATCTCCGCCCACAATGTTGCCATCATCAAGAGTTTCCGAGATATCATCGATTATTCCAAAATATGATGCTACTGCCCTGTATTTCTCAAGGGACAGATCTACCACGCCTTCTGCAGGGACTGCCGGCTCTTCTCCATATGTAATCTCATCATAGGCATCAGAATCTGCCTGATATACAAGTCCAAACCTTGCACAGATCCTGCTGCACTCTTCTGCATCATCTGTATATATTATAAGTATTGCGTCATCATCATGCATTGCTGCATAGTACCTTGCATATCCTTCATCATTCGGAACGCGCATTACTACCGGATTTGGAACCTTGTCATATCCTGTTGATGAAAGCTCATCCCTGTAACGATCATCTGTTTGCGAAAGATCATACATGATCGTAAGACTTATCTGAGTTGCACTTCCTGCCCTGGTATATATGATTGTCTTATAGTCATCAGCCTCTTCTTTAGATGTATTAGTATATCCAAACTCTTCCAGTACGCTTGTAACGCCGTCCAATGTCAAGAGACTTTCATCTATGTTGGCATTATCTCCAGAGTCTGTTCCAATGCCGGATGCATCTGTTAATACCCCATCACCACTTGCAGCAGAGCTTCCATCATAAGCCTTCTGACCTTCTTCAATATTGGCTTTGGTTCCTGCATAGTTCTGCATATAATTGGCAAGTTCATTGATTCTCTTGGAGTGGTCAAAAGGCGCTGAGATCTCCTTGACCACAATGCTTATCTGGTCAAGTTCTGTCATGTCTACTGTTGACGCAGCATCTAATATGGCATAGATGTCTGTACCTGCCAGGTATCTAACCTGCCTATAGTATGAAGTCGTACCATCAACCCCGCTATAATCAAGCTTTCCATTTCCTGATGCATCAAATAAAAAAGAAGCTCCGGTCACATAACCCTTTCTGGTCCAGGTCATCATATCAGCTTCAAGAGCGCTAAAATCTGTATCTGTATAGAAAGATAACAATATATTTTTTCCATCTTCTTTATGCTTTATAGTATATATGCCATTATCATCCGGTTCACTTTTTATAGTATAGTTGTCACCGCAGTCTATTTGAATTATATTGTCAGCAAATATAACCTCTATAGATGAGTTTCTAAATGCTTTGCAAGACATTAGCCCCAAAACCATAGAGGCTACCAGGACTGCCACTATAAAGTTATACTTAGAATGAAAGTTGTTCATATTATTCCTTCATGACGAGCACTTGTGCGAGTCTGGCAATATGAATATCAGATTTGGATTTGCCATAATGGCTATTTGGGCTCGTATCAAATAGCCGTGTGAAAAATTGTTATATCGATACAATTTTTCACACTAAACCTCATACTACGAATGCCAAACGTATTTCAAGTACAGTGATGTACTTGAAACGTTCGCAACGTTTTATTGATGCCTTCTAAGATAATCCGCTTCAATAAATGAATCAAAAAGATTAGTATAAGTCGCTGATCCGTACAGTACATATTTATCTTTGGTATAGGTAGCTTCCAGCATATATACTCCGGTAACTGTATCACTCATGGTCTGAGTGATGACACCTCCGTTACTTAGATTGATCTTAAAATCGCAAGGGATAGCTTCGAAGTATCCTCCATAACCTGTATCCTGCGTCACCGCACAGTATACCGCTGTTCCATCGCAGTTGCCGTAGTTCTGGCCATCTTCAAGACCGAACTGTGCATATGCCTTGGACAAGATATCACTGTTAGCTGTATCCATCTTAGTAAGATGACCTCCGCATCTTATAGCGCCAAGGACATCCATTGTAAAATACAATGGTACAGGGCTATTCTTAACAACATAATCAGTGGCTCCAACCCTGGTCTCATCATAGGAGAGGTTATAACAAAGTCCCTGATACTCTCCTCCTGTTATATAGATAGCATCAACCTTGTCTTTGACAAGTTCATAGCCTTGGGGATCTTTGAGAAGCTCACGTATATTAGTTAGAAATCCGGTAGTCACTATCCTTATCTTACCGTCATGGGCGGATAGGACTTCTTTGTACATAGTTACGGCATTGTCGTATACGGGATGACTTGTAGTCTTGTACTGCCACAAAACTCCCCAGTAATCTCCGCTTCCGCCGTATTCATAGCTTACAGACGCCTTGGCTATAGGTACGTCTGTAAGTCCTGCATAGTCAAAAAGGCCTTCTGCTGCCTTGATATTATTGCCTGAAGGATTCCTGGAGCAGTATGCAAAGCCCAGGATATCGCACAGTCCCTGATACTCAAGCTCCTGCGCTATGCGAACTGCTGTGACATCATCTACGTCTGTGGACATATCAGCATCAATGATTATACCTACAGGGCCGGATGCCTGCTGCTGATCCTTAAGATCATCCTGAATATTCTCTACGCTTTCTTTAGCCTCATCCCTTGCCTTGTCATCTTCCTCCTTGGCCTTCTCTATAGCTTCCTGCTTCTGTTCATCTGTCATGCCGCTGTAGTCTTCTTCAGGACCGACTTCCTGTCTCGCTTCATTTAAGGCATCAATAAATATATCCCTGTAATCAGTCAAGGTATCAGAGGGCTGCCTTGCCGCAAGTACAGGAAGCGCTATAGAATTAACTATTAAGATGCATGTACACAGAACAGCAAGAGAAGACTTTTTCATGAGGCAAAACCTCTCCCATTTACTGCCTATTGATATCTATGTCCCCCGCATGATAGTAAATTTGCAAAAACTTCCCGCTTGGATGGACCAGCATCTCCAAAGCCTTTACAGGGGGAGGCAGTATATAAATCATTTCCACACTGTTAATCATTTTATGAATTCATGGCATGATATCTGAAGCTTTTTATTCTGGGGTCCGAAACTCGCTTACGCTCAGACATGCGGACCCCTAGCAGAATAAAAATCTCCATCTATCACGCTCATGAATTCTATAAAATGATTAAAAAGTGTGACAATGATTTATATACTGCCTCCCCCTGTAAAGGCTTTGGAGATGCCGGTCCATCCAAGCGGGAAGTTTTTGCAAATTTATAAAAATAGTCATAACAGATATGTGCGTTATACCGTTCATATCTATTATGACATATTTACAATAACATCGCGAGAAATAATAAAGTCCAAATGTTTTAGCTACGCTAATATTCTAAATACTATCTGCCACACCTTCGATAAATCCCGTAAAGTCTTCAAACCTTGCTTCTACTATCTTCCTCATCTGAACGGTAAGATTCTTGTCCGAAATATTCATGTTGATATGGATAGATCCAACATCTTCTCCTATAAGGCTCAGTTCTATATATAAAGTATCACTTGCCGTCCATCCGGATTTGGATATAAAAGGAACTTCCTTGCTGGTGGCGCTTAGAGGCTGCCCTGTGGCAGGATCCACAAGAGGAAGACTTCCTTCGCATTCTTTAGTCAGATCAAAAGGAATAATGTAATCTATGACGCCGCTACCCGATATTTGCTTTATGGACAGGCAGCCACTATCACCATAACTTATATGAAAAGACTCAAATCTTGCATTATCACCTGATTCTTTAAAACCATTAGTCAGTGGCTCATTAAGTATTCTATAAGTATAGTCAAAACTCGGACTATAATTCTTTAATAAAGTGCACTCCTCTATATCTTTTTCATACTTGGAAAAAGAAGGAGCATATTCCAAAAGGCTATCGTGAATGATATCAAGCAGAGGCTGGGTGCCGCCCTTAATATTCTGAAGATCAGCAGTTGTCACGATCACAAGATCATACTGGGGATAGAACAGGACGTACTGACCACCCATTCCGTACATACAAAAGCCGCCCCTGATCCGCCAGAACTGATATCCATATCCCTGCCGCTCCTCAGTCACCTGGCCGGTCTGGATATTAGGAACTTTAAAGCTCACAGCTTCTTTAATATAATCTCCAAAGCTTGTTACCTCTGTGCAATGATCACCTTTACAAAATGCCAAGGAAGCGCCCTCTGACAGGCTCTCCCCGTTTTGACCATCACACAGCTTATCACCTTTCAAAAGCTCATCCATTACGAATCTTCCAGCATTAAGAAGATCCTCAGGATAGCACATAAGCCCTGCTCCGCCTATCTCGTCTCCGAAAGGGTCAGTGATAATATATGCATCTTTGGAAAAAAGATATTCCGAAGGAATCTTAGTCCTAAGATAATCAAGCACTCCCATACCGGATAACTTCTTAACAAGAGCCGCAAGAGTATGTGACGATGAAGTATCATAATTAAACACCTTGCCGCTTCTATGAGAAGGCTGTGTGACAAAAAAGCTCTCGACCCAGTTAGTATTTACATGGAACTTATAGGTAGTAGACGTATGACAGGTCTCCATACGCAGCATATCCCTGATCGTCATATCAGAAAGATACGGATGGAATCCCCCTTTAGGCTCATATTCCGGGAAAAAAGTCACGATCTTATCTTCTAAAGATAACTTCCCCTCTTCTATAAGAAAGCCTATAGCAAGAGATACAAAAGACTTAGTAACAGAGAACATCCTATGCATCCTTGAAGCGCTATATGGATAAACATATTCTTCAAATATCCTGCATCCTCCCTGATCTGCCAAAAGACTGTGAATACTCCCGCTTCCACCATTTAATAACCCTGCCTTTTGTAATCTGTCCCAGATCTTATTAATGCATTCTAAAGCGTTAAATTCATTCATAATGCCATGTTTTAACCTCATATCGCGAGAAAAGAAAGTGACTAATGCTTCAAATCGGTGGCGCTCGCGACACCAATTTGGGTTTGAAAGTGGAACACTTTCAAACTTTTTACACTCCCAGATAATGATAGATGATATATCCGGCCAGAAGCCATGACACAAGTGCAAGAAGTGCACCGGATACTTTAATAGGCTTTGTACTCTTAGCATTGCCCTTAGAATCTTTTGCAACACTGTTTCTTACAAAAGCCTGCGCAAGGCCGTACATACCGATGATCAAAAGAACAATAACTTCTACATAATACATTTCCCCATCCCCTTTTTATGCTGTTTATTTGGATTTTTTTATAACTATACCACCTCAAACACTCAATTGCACTTGCTTTTTATGCATTTTAGCAAACTTACCACTTGATCAGTGCCATGTCCGAGGAAATCTCACCAAGTGGTAAGTTTGACGCATTCTATATCCCACAATGTAATTGTGCTATACTTGTTTTAGGAGGATTATCATGGCTAGATCTAAAAATATCGATATGACCAAGGGACCGATCCTTAAGGAACTGGTCCTTTTTGCTTTGCCGCTACTACTTGGCAATGCTTTTCAGCAGCTTTATAACACAGTTGACAGTGTTATAGTCGGACAGTTTGTAGGTCCCGAATCACTTGCAGCAGTTACCAGTACCGCTGTTATCATCAATACACTTGTAGGACTTTTTGTAGGCTTTTCTACAGGATCTTCTGTAATAATATCCCAGTTCTTCGGAGCCCAGAAAGGTGATATGCTCAGAAAGTCAATTCATACTGCGCTATCTGCAACATTCATCATGGGTATCATCTTTATGATCCTGGGCTATTTTATAACACCGCCCCTTATCGTTCTCATGAAGACCGACGTGACAGTTATAGAACCTGCCACAACCTACCTTAGGATTTACTTTTTGGGTATCCTTGGACTTATGTTCTACAACATGACTTCTGCTATACTACGTGCTATCGGAGATTCTGTAAGACCGCTCATGTTCCTGATACTTACAAGTGTCCTTAACATAATCCTGGACCTTGTATTCGTGATAAGATTCGAAATGGGAGTTGCCGGAGTTGCCTATGCTACTATCATCGCCCAGTTCGTATCAGCATTCATGGGCATGTTCGTACTGATAAGATCCAAAGAAAGCTACAGCGTATCCCTCAAAGAGATGCATATAGACGCTTCTATCCTTAAGAGGATATTTGCAGTAGGCCTTCCCGCAGGACTTCAGATGGCTATAATCAGCTTCTCCAATATCTTCGTCCAGAGTTATATCAACAGCTTCGGAGCCGCATCAACAGCAGGCTGGGGAAGTTATGGAAGGATAGATGCTTTTGTAATGCTCCCTCTTCAGAGCATCGCCCTTGCCAATACCACATTTACCGGACAGAATGCAGGTGCCAAAAATCCTGATCGTATCAAACAGGGCATAAAAGTATCACTCCTTCTTGCCATAATCGTGACAATAGTCATCTGCGCCGCAGAATACGCAGGAGCTCCGTATATAATTAGATTTTTTACCAAGGATGAAGCTGTTATGAAATACGGCATCATATTTATAAGATGTAATTGTATGTTCGACTTTTTCTGCTGCTTCAATCAGATTCATGCAGGTATCCTAAGAGGTATCGGAGATGCAACAGCACCCATGTTCATCATGATATTCAGCTTTGTAGTATTCAGACAGATATACCTTTTTGTGATCACAAGGCTTACACCATCCATATACCCTGTAAGCCTGTCATTCCCTGTTGGATGGATGATGTGCAGCATCCTTATGATGATATATTTCAGACTCAGTCATTGGGAAAAGAAGATTCACACCATCTGACATCCTTGATGGCAAGAGTTTTTTTGTATAAAAACAATTAACTTGCAATAACCGTAATCAGTTATAATAAATAGCAAGTAAAAATAGTAAACGGCTTAAGAAAATGCACTTTGCCAGCTATCAAATGACCTATATGCCGGCATAAGGCATTTTCGAAGTTGTTCACTACAATAATCAAAAGGAAATTGAAATGAATATAGTATTATACGAACCGGAAATCCCCTATAACACAGGCAACATAGGAAGAACCTGCGTTGCAACCAATACCAAGCTCCATCTCATAAAGCCTCTTGGCTTCAGCCTTGAGCAGAAAGAAATAAAGCGTGCCGGCCTTGATTACTGGCCAAAACTTGACTACGAAGTATATGAAAACTTCGAAGACTTTATGAAAAGAAACAATAATCCAAAAGTCTGGATGGCCACAACCAAGGCTCATAAGGTCTACACTGATGTATCTTATAAAAACGATGACTATATAATGTTCGGCCCCGAAAGCAGAGGTATCCCGGAAGAAATCCTTGTCGATCATGAAGATGAATGTGTCCGTATCCCCATGTTTGAAGATACAAGATCCATCAATCTATGCAACAGTGCCGCCATCGTATTATATGAAGCATTAAGACAGAACAATTTCGAAGGACTATCCCTTACAGGAGAACTACACAACCTTCATTGGAAGTAATTGAACTCATATTGTTGAACTCATATTGTTAAAAAGCAGTTCTTATGATACTGAGAGTACCAAAGGAACTGCTTTTTATAATTTCTAAAATCGTTACTGTATTTAAAAGTTTTTTATCACGAAACACTCAGTAAATGCGTATTTTTGATATATACATTAAAAAAATCATTCTCTGCCAATAGTTACTTCTATTCACATAAGCTTTAAAAGCTCAGCCATGATCCCGCCGCACACAAGAGCATCAGACTGCGCTCTATGAGCATCCTGCTGACTTATATTAAAATGCTGAGCCATAGTAGGCTGCTTGTGATCACAAGTTCCTGTTACATACTTCTTGCAAAGCGCAAGAGTATCGACAAATTTGATATTGGCATCAATCCCAAGCCTTTCAAATGTCGCAGACAAAAAGCGCATATCAAAACTTGCATTATGCGCACATATAATAGTATCGCCCGTGATAGCATCACCCAAAAACTCTACAAATTCAGGATATACCACATCTTCCTTAGGTGAACCTGCCAACATGTCATTGGTGATATTATTAACTCTCGTAGCACTAGCCGGAACCCTCTTACCTGCATTAACAAGTGATCCAAAACTCTTAACTGCCTTGCCATCTTCAAAAAGAACCGCTCCAAGCTCAATGATCCTGTCATTATATGCAGAAAAACCTGTAGTCTCAGTATCAAAAGCTATATAGCGCTTAGAAAGCTTATCCTTGATCTTCTCAACACTCTTTATCTGAATAGTACTAACACCACTTGCCATAACCACATCTTTTCCTTTATCTGCTTTATCTTTATCTCTATCAGTCCTATTTATAGTTGTCCTATTTACAGTTGTCTTCTTTACAATAGCCTTCTTTACAATAGCCTTCTTTACAGTAGCCTTTTCTATATCAGTCTTATTTATTGTTGTCTTCTTTACAGAAATATTTTCTAAACCAGTTTTATCCGTAACTTTTTCCTTTTTATCTGACCTTTTAATCAAACTGTCCGCAACATGTTTATCTTTAGCGTCTTCGGTAATTTCTTCTTTATATCCTTCTTTGCTTTCTGCAATCTTATCCGCAATACTTCTTTTCCCAAACATTATCTCAAGTGCATCCATATCTGCCTCTCTACTAAATTCCAATATTATCTTTAATAATTAGCAATCAATTAATCAGTCCGTCAGCTCACCAAATGATTGTACCATACTTTTTGATATCAAACTCAACCTCATGTCACAAGCAAAGTAAGAAGCCTAATGATTCAAATTGATAGCGCTAAAGGCATCAATTTGTACATGAAAATAGAACATTCTCATACATATCCCGCAACAGGCGTGGTATCCTCCGAAGGCTTTGCAGGGTACTTGGGCCTCGGGCGTACAGAATATAGATCATTGCCACGCTTTTTAACTGTTTTATAAAATTCATGAGCGTGATAGATGGAGAGCTTTATTCTGCCCGGGGTCCGCATGTCTGAGCGTCAGCGAGTTTCGGACCCCAGAATAAAACTCTCCAGATATCATGCCATGAATTTATAAAACAGTTAAAGCGTGGCAATGATCTATATTCTGTATGCCCAAGGTCCAAGTACAACTGCAAAGCCTTCGGAGGATACCACGCCGATAACCGCATCCCCCAATCAAAAACCCCGACGAGTCGCTTATGATCCGCCGGGGTTGATAATCCATATTAAATTGAATAGAATGCCTGGTTATCGACTACTGTGTAGAGAGTCTTACCATAGAAAGTCTGGCTTCCATCATTCCTCTTAAAAGAAAGAACATTGGCATTGTTAAGATATGAGTACTCTCCGCTTAAAACCTTAAGACAGAGATTGATCATATCAGTACTTGTCTCCTCAGCAGTCCTACTACTTGCCCATGAATAGGTTGAGAACTGATTTTTCTGAGAAAGAACACCCTTGATAGTATTAGGATATGCAGGAGACTTAACACGGTTCATAATAACCTCTGCTACTGCTACCTGTCCGTTAAATGATCCTCTGGCCTCTCTGTATACAACATTGGCCATAAGGACTATCTCTTCCATTGTGAATTCGTAATCATATCCGATAGGGTCTCCTGCTACAAGCGCTGCCTGCGCTGCTGCAAGATCCTGCGCTGCCTGCTGTGCAGCGGCATCTTCCGGAGTCTGATCCTGAGAGGATACCTCACCACCCTGTGCCTCACTCGTCTGAGCAGGATCAGGTGCATTGGAATTATCACTCTCTGAAGTATTTTCTGTTACATCTGTTACGTCAGTCGTCACATCTTGTGTTTCGTTTTCCTGTGCATGAACTACAATAGGCTCAGTAAAACTAAGCACCGCTGCGGCATATGCCATAGCAGTCGCCATGAACAATACTCTTTTTAAATTCTTCATAACATCGGCTGGATCAAATAGATAAGATAATCTTCAAGAATTGAAGATCAGTATAAGTCCCAATCACGGTCTTATAATCATCAGTTCCTCCCCGGACCTGATGCTTATAAAATAAAACAGCCTAACTTCTCCTTATAAATAAAAATTATAGTTTTGTTGCGTTTATTACAACGAATGTAATAATAGCAGAAAACCTATCACAAAATCAATCACATTTAGAGGATTTTATGAATTATCTATAAGGAAAAAATTTTTAGGCATGTAAACTTTGGCACTTATTTTTGTAAAAAATTCTTGCAATTACTCATTGTAGGCAGTTTATAAAGTATTTTAGCGATATAATTGTCAAATCTGCTATTACGAAATGTAAGGGTCAAAAAACACTTTTGACACCTTATTACATATCTTCCAGCCTGCCATGCTTTTCATATGTAGTTGTGCGAACTACCTTGTTATCTCCATCAACGAAGACTACCTGAGGATGATGCTGTTTCATCTCTTCAGGACTCATCTGAGCATATGCCATGATTATGACTTTATCACCTACGCTGACACATCTTGCTGCAGCGCCGTTAAGACATATAACGCCCGAACCTCTCTCTCCGCAGATAGCATAGGTCATAAATCTCTGACCATTATCTACATCTACGATCTGAACCTGCTCATACTCGCAGATTCCTGCCTTATCCATAAGCTCTTCATCTATGGTGATAGAACCTACATAATCAAGAGCTGCCTGAGTTACAACTGCGCGGTGGATCTTGCCTTTAAGCATTGTAAGTAACATGAAAACCTCCAAAAACTAATATCATGATAGAGAAATGAATTAACTGATCCCCTGTCTTTGTCACCCTAAGTAAATGAAAAGACAGGGATCAGTTCATAACCTATAATCTATATCTGCGAATATCTAAAACTTTACATTATCAAAAAAGAAAATTATCGATAAGTCTTGTCTTTCCAATATATACAGCCATTGCAAAAAGTGTTCCTTCTTTAACTTCAGTAGCAGGCTCAAGTGTATTAAAATCTGCTGCTGATACGTAGTCGATCTTGGCAAGAGGCTCTTTTTCTATAAGAGCTCTCTGAGCATCAAGGATCTTTGCAGCATCCTTTTCGCCGCTTTCAGCCATCTCTTTTCCCAGATTGACTGCCTTAGAAAGAACAAGAGCTGCCTGTCTTTCATCATCACTTAAATATGTATTACGTGATGACTTGGCAAGGCCGTCATCTTCACGGATGATAGGACATCCTACGATCTCTATGCCATAAGACATATCTCTTACCATCTTCTTGATAATAGACAGCTGCTGTGCATCCTTCATGCCAAAGAAAGCCTTATCAGGAGTTGCTATATTAAATAGCTTGGATACTACTGTACATACTCCTCTAAAGTGTATAGGACGAGTCTGACCGCACAGGCGCTTTGGCATATCATTGAGTATCTCTACATAAGTAGCTGCATCTTCGCCGTACATCTCTTCTACTGAAGGGTGAAATACAAGACTTGCGCCGTGCTCTTCAAGGAGCCTGCAGTCTCTTTCAAAATCCCTTGGATATGTAGAAAGATCTTCTGTCGGGCCGAACTGCGTAGGATTGACAAAGTCAGATACGATGACTCTGTCGCACTGTGATACTGCCTTATCTACAAGGCTTGCATGTCCTTCATG
>JAEEGF010736679.1_pt1 | contig 29148 bp, 37 predicted proteins | sample 9134171 | NCBI WGS metagenome assembly JAEEGF01 (sample SAMN16246542, study PRJNA631951) | gut metagenome | biome: gut microbiome; feature: rumen; material: AP-attached | host: Bos | place: Iran: Karaj | collected 2018-10 | reverse complement strand
AGCCCGGACTCGTCCGTGTAGCCGGTATCCACCAGCGGGGAGACGACCTTCTTCCTGAGCTCGTGGTGCAGGTACTCCTCCTTCACGAAGAAGTCCTTGGTCGCGCCGGGCCCGCCGACGAGTATCCCGAGAAGCTCGGGACGGTTGAGGAAGACCTCCGTGGCGTTGTCGGCCACCTTGGTGAAGAACTCGTGAGCCGCGATCTCGATCAGCCTCTCGAAACGGACGGACGACTGTCCTCCCTGGTGGTGCTTGCTCGGGACCAGGGAGTCGAAGTGCTTCAGGACCTGTATCCTGCTCCCCGACAGTATCCCCAGGGTGGCCTCGGACCTGTCTATGGTTATCAACCCGTAGCACTTCTTGTCCAGGAGCATCACGTCCAAGGGGTCCGTGAAGAATTGGGAGTCGCACCTGTACAGGAACGCCGTGATCGGCTCCGGCGGATTGATGACGTACTGGACCATCTTAGTCTGGTCGCCGGCGCGGGGGACCTCTCCGCAGAATATGACCATTCCGTTCGGCGGAGGCGATTTGTAGGTTTTGAGTCGAGCAGCGACGGAGTCGATGGCGCTCGTGACGTTCTTCATCGTGGTCTTGGACCTGATGTTGGACGCCTGGGACTGCTCGCTCCTGAGATACGCCATGACTTCGGAGATCTGCTTGTTCTCCGGGATATAGACGGAGATCAGCTCGGTTCCGCGGCCGCGGTACTTGGTGATCTCCTGCATGTCCTTCTTGAAGTCGTATTTCGCCTTGTCTTCGGAATTCGTTTCTCCCATTCTCATCACCTCTAGGATAACTGGACACTTCACATGGGACTGCTTATAAATACGTTGTCCAGACGCTCCCACGGCATGCGGAGGGGCCTGGCCGACGCAACCATTTAACCTTTGAACCGTTACTGGAGGACTGATGCACACGGAAAGCGTAGTGGTCTCGATCGGCGGCTCCATACTGGTGCCGGGGGAGAACGACTCCGATTACATAACCCGCCTAGCGGAGATGCTCAAGGAGGTCTCCAAGGAATCCAGGATCGCCGTGATATGCGGCGGGGGGAAGACCGCCAGATACTACGCGGGCATCGCAAGGGAGCTGGGCGGAGGCGACTACCAGCAGGACATCCTAGGCATAGCCGCCACCCGCATGAACGCGCAGCTCCTGGCCCTTGCGCTCGGGGACATGCCCGACGACGTATGCAGGGACCCCGAGAAGCTTGCGTCCGAAGGCAAGAGAATATCCGTCATGGGAGGGACCGAGCCCGGTCACACCACCGACGCCGTCACCGCCATGGTCGCCAAGGCCCTGGGGGCCTCGAGGATGATAAACGCCACCTCCGTGGACGGCGTATACACCGCCGACCCCCGCAAGGACCCGGGCGCCAGGAAGATCCCCAGGATGACGATAGACGAGCTAGGGGATATCGTGTACAAGGAGCACGGCGCCTCGAAATCCAGCGTATTCGACCCTCTGGGGGTGTCCATCGCGAAGGAGAACTCCATCGACATCCTCATCGTCGACGGGCGCGACCTCGACGAGCTCAGGAACGCCATCCTCGGCAAGCCGATCAAGGGGACCTTCGTCGACTCGCATCGAGAGGTTCCAGGTCCGAGGACTGCACCTGCTCCAATCCGACGGAGGCTATGAGCGAGGAGATCCTCCTCTCCTCCGGCTTCTTCATAGACTTCCTATGGACGTACGCCGTCTTCGTGCCGGTGGCCTCGGCGGCCGCCTTCAGCATCCTGGCCACGTCCTCGTCTTCCTTGCCCTCGGTCTGATAGCAGGGAAGCATATGTCCGAACGACACCCTGTACTTCAAGGCGACCTCGGTGAACCTGGGGGCGTAATGGCCTCCTCCCACGCCTATCAGACGCAGCGCGCCGTCATCCGGCTCCAGGTCGGATATCACCCTGGCCAGGGTCCCGGCGGCGGTCATGTTCCCCCAGTTTGACTCGTCGCTCCCTATCTCGATGTAGAATACCGGCTTCTCCGTGAAGGGGCCGTGGTGGGTCACCTCGAAGCAGGTCTGCACGCCCTCCTCCCTGTTGTACCCCGCTATGCGCCTGAGCGCGTCGGTCATGGCCGCAGGGGAGGCCGGGGCGAGGGTCTCGGGACGCCCTCCGAACTCGTTCTCGTGATAGTTCCCGATGGGATGGGCGGTGAGGGCAGGCATGCCGCTCTTGGCCGAATGCTTGGACATCACGACGATGTCGTCGACCTTGACGCCGAACCTCTCCGCCTCGCGGTCGGGGGACTCGTGCCTGATGTGCATGTCGGGGATGGACATCATCACCGCATCCCCTCTGGCCATGTACTCCACAGGGCCGTCGGAGCCTATGTCCTCCCATCCCCCCTGCTCCAAGAGGCATCTGCGCATGTTGACGGACGGAAGGTCGGCCTCGGAGCATATCAGGAGTCTGGACATCGGACGGCGATATGCGGGGCCCCAATTCAATCTTCCTGTTAACAACCTTATTTCCTGCGGGAAAGGGGTATCGAAGAGGAAGGGGGACGCACGTGCATGTACGACTTCAGCGTCCGCCAGCTCATCTGCCTCCATCTCGCTAAGTACAGCCATCTGGACCCCGGAATGGAGTTCGGAGCCCCGATGGAGATAACGCAGGACGGGGTGGCGGCCGCTGCGGGGATAACTCGCGCCCATGCGTGCACCGTGCTGCTCCGTCTGGAGAAGAACGGCGAGGTGGCCATAGGCCTGTCGCGCATAAAGGGGTCCAACTGCAGGGTCAAGCGCAAGGTGTACTTCCTCACCGCCCTGGGGAGGGAGAGGACCGAGAGACTCCTGTCGGACCTCCGGGCGTCCGGCGTCCCAGATTCGGAGCTGTCCACCCCTCCGACTGTCAGCCGCATGAGCTCAGACATGATGCGCGGCCTGCCTCCGGAGGACAGGGACGCGGTCGGCATGCTGTGCGTCCTCCGCCATACGGCGGCCAGGAAGGACCTTGACCACGTGCCCCACGGACTCATGTTCGACGGGAAGGGGCTCCTGGTCCTAAAGGAGGAGGCGAAAAGGAGGTTCGTGGAGACCGGGAGCGAAGAGGACCTGAGGAGATGGCACAGCCTGGCGGCGGACCTTTGCATAAGCAAGGACGACCTGATAGCCGAAAGGCTGCACCACCTGAGGGCCGCAGGACGCCGCAGGGAGGCCTCCAAGCTCGTGCTGGGGAACATCCGCAGGCTGGAAGAGGATCCTGGCTCCTTGGACGACCTGATCGGCCTGTGCCGCGAGACGGACGACCCGGAGCTGTTCCCGGTGACGGCGGCCATCGCCCTCCGCGCAGGAGAGCCGGAGAAGGCGCGCCTCGCGCTGGGGACCAGGGATGCGAAAGCGCACGGCGCGACGATGTCGGAGATACTCCTGGCCGAGGGAGACTCCGGGAAGGCGCTGGACCTGGCTCTGGAAAGCTACTCCGGCGACGCCATGGGGGCCCTCGCGCTGGGGAAGGCGATGGCGGCGGCCGGAAGGCACGAGGAGGCGCTGACCTACCTCACGGCGTCCAGAAGGAGGATGGTGGAGTCTGGGAACCTGTTCAGGATGAACGAGGTGCTGGAAGCGGAGTCGGAGTCGAACCGCGCCCTAGGAAGGAACGAGAGGGCGGACGCGCTGATGAAAGCTGCGGAAGCGTCCAGACGACGCCCTCCGGATCCGGTCCGGAAGGCTCAGAGGACGGTGTTTCCTCTGAGCACGTCCAGGTCCGAGATATACAGCTCCCTGATATCCTTGATGTTCCACTTGAGCATTGCAAGCCTCTCGAATCCGAACCCCCACGCGAGGACGGGTATCTTCACCCCCAGAGGCTCCAGCACCTCCGGCCTGAAGATCCCGGCGCCGCCGAGCTCCATCCACTTGCCGTTGAAGAACACCTCCAGCTCCAGCGAGGGCTCGGTGTAAGGGAAATAGGCGGGGCGTATGCGGATCTGGTCGAATCCCATCCTGGCGTAGAACTCCCTGATGACCGTTATGAGCATGTCGAAGTCGGCGTGCTCGTCCATTATTATCCCCTCGATCTGGGTGAACTCCGGCAGGTGGGTGGCGTCGATGGACTCCTTCCTGAAGATCCTGGATATGGAGAACGCCTTGCGGGGGGCGTCGGGGTGCGCGGCGATGTACTTCACGCTGCTGACGGTGCTGTGCGTCCTGAGCAAGGCGGCCTCCGCCCTCTCCCTGGACCAGGTGCCTCCCCATCCGGTGGACCCTGTGTCCCCGCCGTCCTCGTGTATCCGCCTTATCTTCTCCACAAAGGCGTCGTCGTCGATGCGGATGCTCGACGGATGCTCCAGGTAGAACGTGTCCTGCAGGTCCCTGGCGGGATGGTCCTGCGGGGTGTAGAGGACGTCCAGGTTCCAGAACGCGGGCTGGACGTACTCGGAGGACATCTCCGTGAACCCCATGTCTGTGAATAGCCTCCTGACCTGGGCGCCGAGCCTGGTGAGCGGATGCTTCTTGGCGGGAACGGCCGTCGGAGCGAAGGCCTGGATGTCGTATTTCCTTATCTCGAGGTCCTTCCATTCGCCGCTCTGGATCATGCGGTCGGTGACGTCGTTCACCTGCGGCTTCAACTTCAGGCCGGAGCGGGCGGCTGCAGTCCCCTCGGGGGTGAGCTCCACGGACCTCTCGGCGACGACCTTCTCGGACACCATCCCCTGGCGGCCCTTGAGGTCCTTGACGACAGCCTTGTCTGCGTCCGCCTCGGGCACGGGGCCGGCGGCGAGCCTCTTGAGCAGGGCCTCATCGGGCATCTCGGACCCTAGGACGGCCTTTCCGGCGTCGGTGAGGACCAGGACCTTGGACCCCCCGTCCTTCTCGATGGTGGCCAGGCCTTTCCTCTTCAGCCACCCGACCGCGATCTTGTCGGCCCCTCCTGGCATCGCTTCGGCTAGGGCCTCCATGGACATCCTTCCTCCGGCCGCGGAAATGGCCTTCACGGCCGTCCTCTCCGGGATCTCGCCGACTTCGGAGGCCAAGACGAAGAACCTCTCCGACCTCTCCTTCAGGACCGCCAGGCCCTTGGAGTCCAGCCAGGACGCCGCCCCCATGACCTCCACCTCCAGGGAGAAATCCCCTGCGGAGACCAGGTCGGACACGCCGGCCTTGCCGCCCCTGGCATCCAAAGCCAGCAGGAGCCTCTTCTCGTTGTAGCTGAGCCCTTCCAGAATCTCGGATAATTCCATCGTGATCACCATTCGAAACCGTTGTACGTCATGTCGGCGACGACGTCCTTGGCCTTCTCCCTCTTCTCCTGATGGGATTCCAAGAACGCGTTTATCTTCTCCGTGAGGAGCATCTTGCATTCCCCGCAGAGGATGCATCCGCCGCGGCACTTCTCGGCGAGCTCGTTGAGCCTCCCGTCGTCCTTCTCGAAAAGATAGTAGTTGTACTTGAACACGGCGCAGACCTCGGGGTTCCCTCCCTTCACCCTCTGCTCCTCCACCGAGACGCATCCGCCGGTGAACGCCCTTCCCACCTTCTTCTTCACCGCCTTGGGCGAGTCGGTGGTGTATATCGTGGCGTTCTCGTCCGAAGAGGACATCTTGTCAGACCCAGACAGCCCCGGGAACATCTTGCAATAGATAAGCGACGGCTTCGGATACCCCATTCCGGGGGCGACGTCGCGGGTGACCCTGAAGTGAGGGTCCTGGTCTATCCCGCACGGAATCAGGACCGGCACCTGCTTCCCGGCCTCCTCAGTCGGGAGGAAGGCGGGGACCGACTGCAAGGTGGTGTAGAATATCTGGCCGATATGGGTGGAGTCGTCGAACCCGAAGACGGCCTTGGCGGTGCTGAACGTCACCCTCTTGGAGACCCTCAAAGCCAGGGGATACAGCACGTCGATGTTCTTCGTGTTCAGGATTATCCTGGTCTTCTTGGGGTCGAACCCGAGTGCCACGAAGTCGAGGGCGTTCTCGTAGGCCATGGAGGAAGTGTCCTCCAAGGTGAGCTTCTCCTTGAACAGGAACTTCTCGTCGTCGGTCATCTGGAACAGCATGTCCAGCCCGAAGACGTCCTGCATCCACTTGTTGAAGATCCATGGCATTATGTGCCCGAGGTGGGTGTTCCCGGAGGGCCCCCTGCCGGTGTAGAGGACGAAGCGGCCTCCTTTCTCGTAGTGGTCCAGGAGGAGGTCGAAATCCCTGTGGGAATAGAATACTCCGCGCCTGATCATGGGGTGCAGGTCGCCGTGCTTCGCGAGCCGGGCCTTCAAGGCGTCGTCTATGGGGGCCGTGCCGAACTGCTTCTGCAGCCTGTCGTAATCTATGTCGCCGGTGACTTCCCACGGCGTGACCTTGAAATCCTCAGCCATATGGGACGGCGATGGCGGAGTATGATATAATATTAAAGCAAGGGAAGGCGAGGGAACAAACAGATAATTAATGCCGAACACCCAATTGGAACTTATATCTATATAGTAAACCGATGGCGGCGCATGGATTATTCATTCCGCGCCTCCCTGCTGCCGGCGGCAGGGATCATCATATTGGCCGCGACGATTCTAGTCGCCTTCGCAGGGGCGGAGGCGGACGCCGAGCAAGGGACCGTAGGGGACGGCCTCTCCTGGTCCTTCGAGAACGGGACGCTGACCGTGTCCGGAGAGGGGCCGATGGAGACCCCAGGGGTCACGTTCTCCGCCCCATGGGAGAGCCTCAAACCCTCCATAAGATCCGTCGTGATATCCGACGGGGTCACCACGATAGGCGCCAAGGCCTTCTACGGGTGCTCTGCGCTGAAGACCGCCGACCTCGGAGAAGTCACCAAGATAGGCACTAAGACGTTCGCCAAGTCCGGGCTGGAGAGCGTGGACATGGGCTCGTCGCTGAAGACGATAGGGCAGTACGCGTTCTACCAGACGGGACTGAAAGTAATCAAGATCCCGTACGGGACGAAGACCATAGGGGCGAGCGCGTTCAGCGGCCTGTCCCCTTCCAAGATAGACATTCCAGTGACGGTAAAGACGATAGGGGACAACGCCTTCTACAAAATGAAGTTCCTAGACATGGACGGAAGGACCGTCCTCTCCGCCGTTCCAGACGACCTGAAAGGACGCGTGTTCGACCGCGTAGGGTCTTCCTATATCAGCCGCATCCCCGTAGGGTTCGAGTTCGAGGTCAGGGACCTGCAATACTCCGTCGTGAGCGTGGAGCCCCTCGAGGCCGAGGTCGTCGGCGGCTCGGCGTCCCTGACGTCGCTGACGGTCCCGCTGACCACGAGATACGAAACCGACGTCTTCAGCGTGGTCTCCATCGGAGACAAGGCGTTCTACCAGCGCGCGAACCTCGAGAGCGTGAACCTCGGGACCATCGTCAAGATCGGCTCCAAGGCCTTCGCCAGCTCCGGCGTGAAGACCGTGAACCTGGGGATATCGCTGGAGACGATAGGGCAGTACGCGTTCTACAAGTGCCCCCTGACGTCGCTCGTCATCCCAGACGGCGTGAAATCCATAGGGGCGAGCGCGTTCAGCGGATGCACGTCCATAAGCGACCTGACCGTCCCGGACTCCGTCGAAAGCATGGGGACCAACGCGTTCAACGGCCTGAAGTTCGTGGGCACCGACGGCAAGTCGATATCATATCTCTCTGACAAGTTCCTCGGACACCGCTATACCGGCAGCAAGACGCTGACCATGGTGAAGGACGTCAAGGTCGGAGACAAGTTCGAGTCCGACGGCCTCAGATACCAGGTGACGTCCTTGGAGCCGTATCACATGGAGGCGTCGCTTCTCGGATTCGTGTCCGGATTCTCCGCGGACGACCTGAAGATCGACGAGTCGGTCATGTTCGAAAGGCACAAGTTCGCCGTGACATCGATCGCCTCCAAGGCGTTCATGGGAAACGCGTCGATTGAGAGCGTCTACATCCCTGGAAGCGTCGCATCCATAGGCATGAAGGCGTTCGCCAACTGCCCCTCGCTGTCCCAGGTGAAGATCTGCGACGGGAGCGACAGCATAGGGAGCTACGCGTTCTACGGCTGCAAAAACGTAGAGAGCATGAAACTCCCGTCTACCTTGACGAGCATCGGCTCCCAGGCCCTGAACGGATTCTCCTTCTACGACCTGAACGGATCGAAGTTCTCTGCCACGGCATCCGTGCTGGCCGGGAAGGCTTTCTCTGGATCTGGGTCATCCCTTCACGAGCTGATGGAGGCGTCGTTCCTGTTCTGTGACAACTTCGAAAACGACGGGTTCGTGTCCTACGGCCAATACGAGACCAATCCCGACATCATCATCCCCGGAATCTGGGTCCACGGATACGGGACGGACTTCGAAGGCGCCCTCGTCGACGCCTGCGGCTCCCTCGGCATGGACGTGGAGTTCGGGGACGACGGACGCATATCCGAGATCGGGAACGTGGTCGACGGCAACGTGTTCATCCAGCAGTGGGAAGGGGATTGGACGTATCTGAACGGAGATGAATACCTCGGGATCTACGACATAGACCTATCCGGATTCCCCGAAGGAGAGAGGTTCTTCGCGATAGTGCACGGCGGCGCGTCGGCGGGCGGAGAGGCCCCCGAGCCGAACATGGATCCGGACGAGATCACATGGTACTTCGAAGACTGCATCCAACGCGACAGGGACGGGGTGGAGGTCCTCTTCTACATAGGGGACAACTTCCTGTATTCCGAGATGGATTCGGACATCAGCGACACCGACCCCCTCACTCTGCTTGTGGAAGGCGTCTGGATGAAGGGATACGCCGAACCTGGAAAGAGGGCCCAGTTCGCCTTCGTGGAGGCCTGCGACGCCATAGGATACACCCAGAAGATTGTCATAACCGACCAGCTCGAATGCTGGATAGCAGAGATAAACGGCGTGGTGGACGGGAACCTCCTGCAGGCGTCATGGGACCCAGACGTAGAAAGCTGGACCCAGGACTATTGGCTGGGGAACACGGAGGCGCATGAGGGCCTGACGATGTGTGTGATCCACGGAGGATGGGGCGGCGGGGCCGACGACCCCCCTTACCCCGAAGCCACCCCCAGGTCCATGATCTGGGCCTACTGAAACGAGGTCCGGCGTCGACGAGGCGCCGGATCCAACCCTTTCATAGCAACGTATTAACATCGAACGCGCATTCCCCGCAGCATGTGGAAGATACTCGGCGAGGACGCGATTTACATCGACATCCCCGAGACGTGGAAGAGGCGCATGATCTCTCTCGCGGGCGAGGGCGAGAAGCCGGAGAAGTTCAAGAAGATTGTAGGGGAGTCCGAGGTCACCTACATGCTCAACGGCACCACAGAGGAGCATACTTTCTTCATAAGGCTCTCGGACGACGTCACCCCGGAGGAGATCCAGGGCCTGGCCGACGTCGCGCTGGACATACTGAAGAACGCCGAGCACCCCTGCATAGAAGTCGAAGGACAGATGCAGAAATATCAGGTCATAATCACGAACTACCACGAGCCGGAGATCATCGGCCTCAACAAGACCCCTGGCATGTCGTCGGGGGCGGTGTTCATGCCTATAATCAAGGGTCTAGACTCCCCCGGCAGGGAGAACATGAACTCCATGCGCGAAAACCTGTGGCGATCGCTCCTTCTCGGTCCAAGCCTCTATGGTCACGTTGGCCTTGTCGCCGCGGTAGACGCCGACGAACAGCCCCATGGTCGAGAAACCCTTGGTGCTGAACGGGCCCAACGTGCCCTTGGTCATCCTGTCCCTGTGGCCGGCGGCGGAGTTGTCCTCGTTGGCGACCGCCACGTCCACTGGGGCGTCCGAATCCACGGACACGTACAGCATGCGCTTAGGCCTCACCTGAAGCGACTTGACGAGGACGTTGCGGTAGCATCCGTCCACGGAGGCGTCGAACTCCCCGACGGTCACCGTCTCCGGGCCGTAGACCTGGGTCCTCTTCTCGAAAAGTGCCATGCATACGACATGCGCAGGCGAGATATACGTTCTCGCTCAGGGAACTCCGGCTCGGAGGAAAACTCTTCCAAATCGGTGGAGTACTTCCACATCTTGGGGTAGTGCCCGGGATCCATGAACACCCTCTCAGTGTCGGCCGCCTTCCCCTGGGACGCGGCCATGACCTTGTCCGCGGACATCGCCATCCTTCCTATGGCCACCAGCTCCCCGCGGGCGGTCATCATCGCCACGAGGGCGTTCTTGCGGATGCCTTCGTCGAGCATATGGACCCCTCTTACAGATAAGTCGGCGCCATGGCATACCGCGTCCACGGCGGTGGCCTTGACGACTATCTTCGGCAGCGGCTCCACCAGGACCTCCATGGGGAGGATCATGCTCCGGAGCCATTCCCCGCGGCCGTTCTGCTGCCAGAACACGTACGCGTCGCGAAGGTCCTGGAGGGTGACGGCCCTCGCCTCGGTCATCTTGCCCGAACGGGTGCGCCTGAGCTCCACCATGTTCGCTCCGCATCCGAGTACGTCGCCTATGTCGACGCAGAGGGTGCGGGCATAGGTCCCGGCGTCGCACCATATCCTCATCAGGACGCCCCTCCCCTGCACGTCCAGGACCTCGATCTCCCTGACCGTCCTGATCCTCAGCTGCCGCTTCACGGCCGACCTCACCGGGGGAAGCTGGTAGATCTTCCCCTGGAAGCGGGAGACAACCTCCCTGACCCTTGCCTCCGGACGGTCGGCGTGGAGGCGCATGAGGCAGATGTACTCCTTGTCGGACGACAGAACGATATCGGTCAGGCGGACGGCCTTCCCCACGGTTATCGGAAGCACACCGCTGACGTAAGGGTCCAGGGTTCCCCCGTGGCCTATCCTGTCGACGTTTATCGCGCCTCTCGCCCATGCCGTGGCCTGGTGGGAGGTGGGGCCGGGAGGCTTGTCAAGAATTATCACGCCGCCGGAGAGCAGCTCGCCGACGGTGCGGTCAGAGGGGCGCTTCCCCCACTTGTCAGGAATCGAGTCCGGATCCTTCACGAGCATCGGCGGCACCCATCCCGTCGACGATGGCCTGGACCACCTCGTCCGGCGTCTTGCTCCCGGTGTCGACCACGAGGTCGTAGACGCTCCTGTCCTCGATGTCGATGCCGTAGTACATCAGGTATCTCCTGGCCTCGGACTTGGCGCGCTCTACGGTGCTCTCGATCGCCTGCTCCAGGGTCTCCCCCTCGCGGAGACCTATCCTCGCGAAGCGGACCTCGGGGCTTGCGTCAAGGTAGACCTTGAAGGCGGGTATCCCGTGGCGGCTGAGCATGTGTGCCGAAAGCCTGGACTCCAGAATTATATCGGGGTTCCCGCGCGCCATCTCGAGGATCCTCTCGTCGATCATGCGGTCGATGGAGGGGTCCTCCTCGGCGATGGCGCCGAGTTCCCCCAGTGTTAAGCCTTTTTCCGCCGCCATCTCCCGGAAGATCTTCCCGAAGACTATCATCTCCAGGCCGAGCCTCTCGGAAAGCAGGCGGCATGCGGTCGTCTTCCCGGACCCGGGCGGACCGCTTATGGTTATCCTCATTCGACCTCAGCCCTCTTGACTTCGAGGTCCAGCTGCCTGAGGCGCTTCTTGAGCAAGTAGAGCCTGATCAGCCTGGTCTCGATCTGCCCTATGGGCAGGCTCACCATGGTGTACAGCACGATCCAGGACGGGAAGAACCCCATCAAGAGGGTGTTCACGTCGAGGGACCCCCAGGGCATGTTGACCAGCACGGTCTCCCCGGGGAAGTACGCGGCGTTGTCCCCGGTCTTCAGGAAGTAGTAGACCCAGGCGTACACGGGTATGACGAGGAGCATGGTTATGGGCATGGTCTTCATCTGCTGCGTGCTCGCCTCCATGGACATGGCCATGATCTGGGGCTGCTGCTCCTGGAGCTTCTTCATCTTGAACAGGTTGTTCTCCATCCTCGCCTGACGGAACTCGGCGTTGAAGTCGCTCTGTATGTGCTGGTTCCTGGCCATGCCGACGAAGTCGGTCATGAAGCTCCTGACGACGGTGCTCAGCGTGATCATGATGATTCCCGCCAGGATCAGGGTCAGCACGGGGCTGTCCTTGAACGCGATGTATCTGAACACCACGTCCAAGGCTTCCCCGATAGGGTCCCTGAAGCTCGTGACGATGAGCATGATCATCATGGCCAGCATCATGCCCATCATCGTCTTTCCAGACATTCCGGGCATCTGGGCCTGAGTCTCCTGCATGCTCTCGGGGCTTCCAGGGTTAGGCATTCGATCACTCTCCGCCGAAGAATCCCCTCATCACGGGGTTCATCTCCATCAGCTGCTCGCGGCCGATGGCCTCGTACAGGTGGATCAGGATACCGACCGTAAGCAGAACTCCGGTTCCGCTCGCGTTTCCTGTAGTGCCTATCATGTCCGCGAACGCCGCAAGAGCTCCGACCAGGGCTCCCGACATCACCGTGATGGCGGGGATGTACCTGTCCAGCACGCGCTCCAGGATACGGGGGTCGCGACGGAATCCAGGGATCTGCATTCCGCTCCTCTGTATCTGCTTGGCGACCGAGGAGGCTCCAAGATTGGTGGTCTCCACCCAGAACTTGGCGAACAGGATCGACCCCATCACCATGACGGTGAAGTAGATCGTGACGCGCGCCAGGTTCTGCACGGCTCCGTGCCCGTTGCCGTAGGCGGACGGATCGAGTATCGGCATCAGCCAGTCCGTCACCCCCTGCGGGGCCGACAGGTACCATGCGAGACCTCCGGCCGCATACGTCTTGCCCTCCTCGAAATACCCAATGGAGGAGTTCCCTCCGATGAAGGGTATCTGGCTGAGGAAATCGTTGCTGTACAGCAGCAGGGCCACCATGCTCACGATGGCGAGCAGGGCGGACATCAGGATGACCGGGATGTTGCTCGCGTACATCAGCTTGATGGGGTAGCGTCCGCGGGCGCCCCTCGCGTTGCCGTTGGACAGCGGCAGCTCGATGCGGGTGGACTCGAGATAGGAGACTATCACGAAGATCACCAGCGTTCCGATCAACGCGATCATGGGGTTCGGCGACCCGAGGAATATGGATTCGTATCCTCCGGAGGCCATCTCCTCAGGCGACAGGGTGAACACGTAGTACAGGGCGCGCGGTATGGTTCCCGCCGGCGGATTGGACGCCGACATGGCCGCGGTCATGTCTATCGGGTTCCAGTTCAACGTTCCCGTGAATATGGCCTGCGCCACACCCGCCGCGATGAACAGCGATATACCGCTCCCTATACCCCATTTGGACACCACCTCATCCATCATGAAGATGATGTAGGACCCCACGAACAGCTGGAAGATCAGCAGGAGCTTCGCGCCTCCGCTGCCGAGGGCGCCCACCAGCCCGCTGGAGGGAACCAGGTATCCGAAGACCTGGGGAATCGCCTCGAAGATGATCATCACTATGACGAGCAGCTTCATGACGGACTGGTAGCACGCCTTGTCCTCGCGCTTGGAAAGGTCGAGTTTGATTATCTTTGCACCGACGAACAGCTGCATTATGATGGACGCAGTGACGATCGGCCCTATACCGAGCTGCAGTAGCGATCCGGAAGCTCCTGCCATGATGGTCCTATACTGTGCGAACAAGTCCAACGACTCGGACTGGTCCAAGCCGTAGAGATACACATTGGTCATGATGAAATACAGTACCAATATGACGATTACCCACATCATTTTGGTCCTGAAGTGCACGTGCCCTTCAGGCCTCTTGACGGAGGGGAGCCTGTCGGCAATCGGCTTGATCTTGAACAACAGGCTTTTTGTCTCTTCCATCCCAATCTACCTCTCGATACTCTCACTCGACGACGGATCCGCCGGCCTCGACGATCTTCTCGCGGGCTTTCTCGGAGACCGAGGACACCGTCACGTTGACGGCGACGTCCAGGTTCCCGTTGCCCAGGAGCTTGTCGATGCCGGCCTCGGTGAGGTTGACGTTGTAGACGTCGCCCTCCCTGGTGGCGTAGCCCTCCGCGACCAGCCTGTCGACCTGCTCGCCGAGCTCGCCGACGTTTATGGTGCGGTTGGCCTCGACCACGCACTGCGGCCTCTTGAAGCCGTGGCGGCCGAAGTGGTCCCTGTCGTACTTGAGCATCCCGATCTTGCCGGTCTTGCTCAGTCCGGCCTGACCGTGTCCGCCGATGATACCGGCCCCACGGCCGGATTTCTTTCCGCGTCCGTGGGTCCTGTATCCCCTGAATTTCTTGGTTCTGCTAGGCATGTCTATCACAGCATCCTGTCGATGAGGGCGTTGATGTCGCGACCCCTGTATCCGAGGGCGCCGCCGCTCGCGTATGAGCGCTTGTTGCCCTCGTATCCCTTCACGGGAGGGTGGAGACGGAGGACGGGCTTGACGCCCTCCACGTCCTTCAACCTGCAGTCGTTCTCAATCATGGCCTTGGCGAGCTCCTCGACGTTTCCGAAGGAGGAGTTCTCCTTGAGGTACTCGTCGGTGAGATCGTAGTCTCCGACGACCTTCGCGCGGGCGCGGAGGGCCTTGGCGAGGGTCTCCTCTTCGACCTCTCCCCAGGTGATGTAGTCCTTCGCGACCTGGAGCATTCCATCGGTGGAGTCGTTCTCGGGGACGAACACGCAATGGTTCACCCTGGTGAGTCCGAGGAGCTTCATGGTGAACTCGATGTTGTAGTTCACGTCGGGCTGTCCGCGGACGCGTATGACTGCGTATACCATACTCATTCCTCCTGGGCGTCGACGTCGGTCTCGCCGAAGGTGATCCCGGTGGGTCCGGACACGATGTTGAGGGACTCCTGCTGAGCGTCGGTGACCCTCATGCGGGAGGTCTGCTTCAGAGCCTCGAAGGTGGCCATGGCGTAGTTCACCTTGGTCTTGGTGTTCCCTCTGGCGAATCCCCAGGAGTCGCGGACTCCGGCGAGGGTCAGCAGCTTCTTGGCGACGTCGCCGACGGCCAGGGAGACTCCGCGGGGGGCGGGCTTCAGGTCGACGGTGACGGAGCCGGTGGATCCGCGGACCTCGAACGGGAGGGAGTGGGGCTGTCCGCAGCCGCACTGCCAGGACCCGCATCCCCTCTTGATCTCTATCATGTTGAGCTTAGCGTTGTCGATCGCCTTCTTGATGGAAGGTCCGACTTCCTTTCCTTTAGCCCTTCCGATTCCGATGAACCCGTCGCCGTTCCCGACGATGCAGGTCACGGCGAACCTGACCCTCCTTCCGGAGTCGGTCATCCTCTGGACCATGTTGAGGTCGATGACCTCGTCCTTCAGGTCGGGGAGGAGCAGGTCCACGATCTCGGGCTCGCGAAGGGGCAGTTTGGTGGCCAGAGCGTCGCTCATGGTGGTTATCTCACCGTTGAGGACCATCTGTCCGAGCCTGGTCTTGGGTACCCAGTCTGCCATTTCAATCAGCCTCCATCTTCTGTTTCACGCTCTTGACGTCGGCTTCGAGGCCTTCGTCGATGTGCTTTCCGAGAAGCCTGTCCTCTTCGGGGAGGACGCCCTCTCCGTAGGGGACCTCCAGGCCGGCCTCGGTCATTCCCGCCACGGTGGCGAACAGCACGCCTCCGTGGTGGACCTTCTGCATGCCTATGTCGAGGACGGCGTACTCGATGCCGGCCTCGGCGGCCTTCTTCCCGGCGAGGTACCCGACGAGGTATGCCGCGGGGATCGAGGAGCACGAGTGCTCCCATCCGAGCGCCTTGAGCTCCCTGGTGGAGGCGGTGGCGATGACGTTGTCCCCCTCCATGCCGAACTCGGCGAACTGGATGGTGACGTTCTTGCCGGACCTCCTGACCACGGCCCTGACCTCTTTGGCGGTCAGCAGCCTGCGGCGCTGGTAGTAGTCGGTGCGGTTCTCCCTTCTTCTGCGGAACGCGACTTTGTATCTAGGTCCTGTTGCCATCAGATCTCCTCCTTGAGGTGCCCGGCAGCGACCATGTGCTGCCTGAGGTGGGCGCGGGACTTGTAGAGTCCTCCCTTGGCCCTCCTGTAGTACAGCCTGTACACGGAGGGGGTTATGGCTCCGCTGGCCCTGAGGGTCTTGAGCTCGTCGCGGATGGGCCTGATGGTGGCCATCCAGCGCTCCTTGTCGCGGACGCGGGCGTTCGCGGTACCCTTCCTGGATCCGGGGCCCTTCCTCTTTCCGCTGGCCTTCTGGGCGGCGGCGTGCCTGGCCCTTCCCCTGGAAGTCCCGTTCTTGGGCTTGGCCTTGATGAGCCCGGAGGCGGCGGCGGTGCGGATGTCGGCGCGGGTGATGCACTTCTCGACCTCCTCGAGCCTGTCCGGGTTCATCCAGACCCTGTTCTGTCCGCACTTGAGGACGGCGGCGGCCATCCTTCTCTGATTCTTCAGATCTGCCATGGTCACACCATCCTGTTGAGGACCCTGATTCCGAGCTCGTCGGCCCTGTCCTCGATCGCGATCCTCTTCTTGGTCCCGACGGTTCCGCCGATGCGGGCGGCCTGGGTCTTCGGGTCGATGCCCTCGAGCCCCTCCACGTTGTAGACCATTACCTCCTCGAATCCCGAGGGGTGGAGGTTCCTGACTGCCGCGGGCCCGCGGTATCCGATGTCGACCATCGGAGGGCGCCTCTTGAGCCTCCTCTTCATCTTGGAGTGGATTCCCTTGGGCTTTCTCCACTTGTCTCCGAGCTTGGAGTATCTGAACCACTCCTGCCTCTTGAAAGCGGGCCTCCTTCCGGAGATCACGGCCCTCTTGGCGAGAGCGTCCGCGGTCTCGGGGCTGAGCTCGGGCTTGGCCTTGACGACGTAGGGCCTCTCTCCCGCCTCGACGACCTCGGCGGGCTTGACGGTCTCCGTCGCCTCGGATCCCTCCAGGGCGGCCTTCCAGCCTGCGACGGTCTTGGGTCCGACCCCGGACAGGGTCTTGACGATCTCCTTGACCTTCTCGTCGTCCTTGACTGCGGCGGAGAGGTCCGCGACGGACTCGATGCCCATGGCGGACAGCTCTTTGACGTTGTCGGCGGTCATGCCGGCGAGGTCGGTGAGTGCTTTGACGGTCATTCTTTCACCTTGTGGGATTTCTGGACGATGTAGATACCGTCCTGGAACGTTCTCTTGTCGAATCCTAGCCTGGAGGTGGCCTTCTCGAGGTTGGCGGAGGTCTGTCCGCAGGCCTCGATGTCGTTGCCCTCCACGGTTATGTCGTTGCCGTTGATCTTGACCGTGCAGCCCTTCACGATGTTCGCGTAGCGGGGGGCCTTGCCTCCCATGTAGTTGTTGACCTCCACGCGGTCGCCCTTCACGGCGATCTTCATAGGGAAGTGGTTGTACACGACCTTGAGGTGGTAGGTGAATCCTACGGTCACGCCCTTGATCATGTTCTTCACGTGCGCAACATAGGTACCGACCATTGCCTTGTCCTTGACGCGAGGGTACTCACAGCTGACTGTGACCTCGGCCGCGTCCACGGCGATATCTATTCCAGGGTGCGCGAAGTTTCTGCTTAATTCACCCCTAGGCCCTTTGACCTTCATGATGCCTCCGTCGTACTCGACGGACACCCCACCGGGGATAGCGATGGTGCTTTCGATTTTCCCTGCTAATGTCATTCACATTCCTCAATATACGAAGGCGAGCAGCTTGCCGCCTATTCCGAGCTCTTTGGCGCGGTCCTGGGTGATCACACCGGCGGTGGTGGTCAGGATCAGGAGGCCGAAGTCCTGGGCGGGGAGGAACCTCGCCTCGAACTTCTCGACCTCGGACACCGTGACGGAGTACCTGGGCTTGATCACGCCGCAGTCGTTTATGGCGCCGTCGAGCATGACGTGGAATTTTCCTGCTTTCCCGTCCTCAACGTATTCGAACTGGCTTATGTATCCGCGGTCCTGCATAACCTTCAGCACACGGCCGATGAGTTTGGAGGAGGGCTGGATGACGCATTCGCTCTTTCCGTTGAGGGCGGCGTTCTTTATGACGCACATCGCGTCGTTCAATGGATCGCACTGCATTTGACTCACCTCACGAATACTTCTTGAATCCGAGCTCTGGGGCCATGTCCCTGAAGCACTGGCGGCACAGGTGCATCCCGTACCTCCTTATGATTCCTCTTCTGCGTCCGCAGCGAGTGCAGCCGACCGACCTTCCGTACTGCTTCTTGGGCTTCACTGAATCACCTGAACCTCGAATTTGTCTTTCATGAACTGTATGGCCTCTTCGCGGTCGACGCGGTGGTGCTTGGGGATCCTCCTTGTGAGGAGGGACCTCTGGGTGATCCTGTTCCCGGACCTCCTGAGGACGACGTTGACGTCCATCCCGAAGATTCCGATCTCGGGGTCGTACTTCATGCCGTCGAAGTCGGTGTAGTCCGAGATTCCGAAGGACATGTTGCCCTCCTTGTCGAAGGAGTACTCGGGGACGCGCATCTCGCGGATGACGAGGGCCCTCTTGACGAACTCCTCGGCGTCCTCCCCCCTGAGGGTGACCTTGCACCCGAGGGGCATTCCGACGCGTATTCCCAGGTCCCTGTTGACGGTCTTGGAGATCGTCTCGACGGGCTTGTGCCCGGTGACCATCTCGAGGACCTTCTCGGCCTTGACGAGCCTCTCTCCGGCCTCGCCGACTCCGATGTTCACGACGACCTTCTCGACGTGGAGCTGCCTCATCGCGTTCATTCGGAGGCCTCCGGGAGCTTGATCGCGGGAGCCGAGGCCCCGATGACGATGCAGTTGTCGGTGACGGTCTCGGTGCCGTCGGAGAACACGACGGTGTTGGGGCCGCTCCTGCGGACGACGCGGACCTCCTTGACGGTCTTGACGCTTCCGCTGTGGGATCCTTCCTTGATGAGGACGGTGCATCCCTCGGCGAAGGGTATGTGCTCGAGGATCTTCTGGTCCTCGAACGCGACCTTCAGGGAGTCGCCGCACTTGTACCTGTTCTCGTCCAGGACGATGTTCCTGCCGCCGCTGAGGTTGAGCTGGAACTTTCCTCCCTTGACGATGGTCTTGTTCTCGATCTTGCAGATCTCCCACTTGGACTCGGCCTCGTCGATGGGGACGAGGGTGAGCTTGCCCTTGTCGGTGAGGAGCATGCGGTAGGTGAGCCCCAGCTTGGGGACGCAGACGACGTCCATGAAACCGACGGGCATCTTGGGGTTCTTGACCGCCTTCCCGTCCACGAACATCTCGCGGTTGCCGATGATCCTCTTGGCCTCCCTCGCGGTGTCGCAGGCGCCGACCATGTCCCTGAGGACGGTGACGGCGGCCATGGACTCCTCCAGGGAGTGCGCTCCGGGGGACTGCTTGGCGACCCAGACGTTGACCTTCCTCTTCAGGGGCCAGGTCCTGGGCGCTGCCAGCCTCTTCATGTGATCGCTCATTCTTTAGCCTCCTTCTTCTTAGAGAGGGACTCGACCCTCCACTGGTCCTCGGCGTTCAGCTTCACGATGGTCAGGTTGGACGCGTGGATGGGGCGCTCGGTGTCGGTACCGTCGGCCTGCTTGATGGTGATGCCTTCGATAGCGACGCGTCCGGTCTTGGTGTAGACGGACACGACCTTGCCCTCGACGTTCCTGATGTCGCTGTTTCCGCGCACGACGATGACGGTGTCTCCCTTGCACACCCTGGCGGAGCGGACCCCGTATTTCTTGCGGAGGTCGTCGCTGAGGTGGGCGGAGAGCATCTTCCTCTTCACGTGAGTCGGAGCGTTCGCCTGATTCTTCCTCTGAACCCTTGCTTTGCTGCTAACCATGCCTCGCACCTCAGATGATAGTGTTGGCGGTCGCGGATATGCGAGGCCATCTCTCCGCCGCCTCCCTGGCGACGGGCCCTTTGATGTCGGTTCCCTTGGTCTCACCGGTCTCGGTGGTGATGACCGCTGCGTTGTCCTCGAAGAAGACGATAGTCCCGTCGGGCCTCCTGGTGGGGCGCCTCTGGCGGACGATGACCGCGAAGACGATCTGCCTCCTCATCTGGGGGGTCCCCTTCTTCACGGTGGCGATCACCAGGTCTCCGACTCCCGCGCTGGGAACCCTCCTGGCGACCCCGTGGTATCCGGGGACGGTTATGATCTCGATGACCTTGGCCCCGGTGTTGTCGATGACGTCCAGGCGGGAGCCGTTCTGAAGGCCTCTGGTCTGGTTTCCGGCTATTCCCTTCATCCAGATCACTCCTTCTTCTCGATGACCACGAAAGAGACGGTCTTGGAGATGGGGCGGCACTCCGCGATGGTGACCCTGTCGCCGGCCTTGAGGCCGAGGCATGCGGGGGCGTGGGCGGCGTACCTGCTGCTCCTTTTCTCGTATCTCTCGTACTTCTTCACAAACCTGAGGTAGTTGCGCTCGACTACGACCGTCTTGTTCATCTTGACGGTGGCGACTACCCCGTCGATCGTCTGTCCCCTGACCGACAGGCTGCCGTGGAACGGGCAGTTGGGGTCGTTGCACTCCATGGAGGGGGGAGCGACGTCGAATCCGATGTCTTTGATTTCTGCTGCCATTATATTCACCTAACCTTCTTGATTCTGTCCTCTGGTCGGTGCATTATCTCTGATCCGATGATGTCTATGGTTCTGCCTTCATATGCGAATCTGAACACATTTCCTGGTTTGGGTACCATTCTTTCAGTTCCATCCGATTCGATGGTGAACGTACGCTTCGTCTCGTCGACCACCTTCCCGGATATCCCCGAGAACGGCGCAGACAGCACTTCCACGTCCAGTCCGATGAGTTCAGTCCTGACGAAGTTAGAGTCTTTCATCTTACCTCTGTACGGAATCCCATTTCCTCCAGTACGGACTTCACTTTCTTCTTGTGGTCCCCCTGGAGCTCGATGCGGCCGTCTTTGCAAGTTCCGCCGGCGGCGCACCTGTTTTTCAACTGCTTGGCGAGATCGCCGATGTCGATGTCGTTCTCATCGATGCCGTCGATCACGGTTACGGTCTTGCCGTACCTGCGGCTGTCAATCGAAATCCTCACGGTCTGCTGCTCGCGTGCGATCTCCTCGCACATGCACAGCTCCTTAGGCAATCCACATACCGGGCAGATCTCAGCCATCAGATCTCTTCCTCCTCCTTCTGGACGGTCAGTATGCGGGCGATGTTCAGCCTGAGGGCGCGGATGGCGCCGGGGCTGGAGGGGGCTCCTCCGGAAGCGGAGACTCCCCTCTCGTGCATGAGCTCGTCACGAAGCTCCTTGAGCTTCTGGTTGCGCTCCTCGGCGCTCATGTTCCTGATGTCCGCGGTCTTCAGCGAGGCCATCACTGCACCTCCTGGGGCGCAGGCTCCTCTGCGGGGGCCTCTGCGGGGGCTGCGAACAGGTCGGGCAGCACGGCGGCGGCCTCGGTCTTGTTCAGCACGTTGATGTCGGCGGGGAGCTTCGCGTCCTTGTCCATGATCTCGACGGTGACGCCTATGACGCCCATCTTGAGCTTGGCGATCGCGTACCCGTGGTCGATGAACATCGCCTTGGGCTCTCCGCAGAACTTTATGTAGCCCTCCTTGAACTTCTCGGTCCTGTGCCTCTGTCCGGTCAGCTTGCCGGCGACGATGATGTGGCAGCCGCGGGCTCCGGCGTCCATGATCCTGCGGACGGTGGAGTGCCCGGCCCTGCGGAAGTGCCATCCCCTCTCGAGGGAGAAGGCGAGCTTCTCTGCCATTATCTGCGCGTTGAGGCTGGCGTTCTTGACTTCCTGGACCTCGATCTGGGGGTTCTCGAATCCGAAGCGCTCCTCGATGACGGTGGTCAGGTTCTTGATCGTCTGGCCGCGCCTTCCGATCACGAGCCCGGGCCTCTCGGTGGTGAGCAGGACGCGGGTCCCCATGGGGGTCCTCTGGACGTCCAGGCCTCCGAATCCGGCACGGCTGACCTCTTTCATCAGGTACTCCTTGAGGAGGACTCTGCGGACGTTCTCGGCGACGAATTTTCTCTCTGATGCCATGTTCACTCTACCTCCTGGATTATGATCTCGAGATTCACGGTCTCCTGGTTCCAAGGGGTGGCGCGGCCGTGGGCCCTGGGCATGTGCCCGGGGATGGTGCGTCCCCTGGAGACGGAGATCGTGGAGATCGCCATGTTCGACACGTCGAGTCCCTTGAACTCGGCGTTGGAGGCCGCGCTGTTGAGGACTCCGAGGATGTAGGTAGCCGCCTTCACGGGGTACCTTCCGGGTCCGACGCCGGCCTTGTGGGAGACGCGCTTGTTGTACCTCTTGAGGGGGACGGGCCTCTTCTTGGCCATGACGTCCTCGAGGGCCTGGCGCGCGGTCTCGACCTTCATTCCGCGGATCATCCCGACGACCTCGCGGGCGAACTTGGGGGAGATGGGCATCTCCTTCCCGAGGGCCTTGGCGGTCGTGTCCGGGTCTGCTACTGCTGTGTATCCTGAAACCATGCTTCCACCTCACTTAAGCGGCATGAACTTCGAGGATCTGGTAGCACCGACTCCGGGTCCGGAGTGCTGAGGCGCCTTCCTGGTGAGCACGAACTCTCCGAGGAAGCAGCCGATCATCTCGGGCTTGATCTCCACGTCTTTGAACTCTTTGCCGTTGTAGATGCTGACGGTCTTTCCGACGAACTGGGGGACGATGGGGAGGTCCCTGCGGTGGGTCCTGACCACCTGTCCGGCCTCCGCCGCGGTGAGCTTGTCGAACAGCAGCTGCTGCTCGTAGTTGAGACCGCGGAGGTAGGTCCTCCTTGCCCTGGAGGGGAGGAGTCCGAGCACCTCGTCGAAAGGCAGCTCCAGCAGGCCTTCCATGTTGATCCCGCGGTAGAGGAACTCCTTCTTCCTCCTCGCCTGGATCGCCGACGCCTTCTTCCTGGACTTCCTCCTGGAAGCTTTCGCGGATCCTGCAATAATCTTCTTTGCCATTGAGATCACTTCTTAACTTTCTTCTTAGGAGGCAGGAATCCTACCTTCTGACCGGTCGATGCGGTCCTCTTCTGACAGTTCGGTCCTCCGACGTGGGCATGGCTGCCTCCTCCGTGCGGGTGGTCCACAGGGTTCATCGCGACTCCCTTGGTCTTGAAGGGCGCGGTGGATCTGGACCTGAGGGTGTGGACGTTCTTCCCGGCTTTCGCCATGGGCTTGTCCCCCCTTCCTCCTCCTGCTACGACGCCGATCGCGGCGCGGCAGTCGGGGCTGAACTCCTTGATGACTCCGGAGGGCATCAGGACCATGACCTTGTCTCCCCTGGAGACGACGGTTCCGGAGGATCCGGCGGTCTTGACGAACTTTCCTCCGTCCCCGGGCCTGGCCTCGACGTTGTTGACGAGGGTTCCCTCGGGGATCTTGGAGAGCACGGTGATGTTCCCGGGTGCGACGACGTTTCCGCCGATGAGGATGGTCTGTCCGACCTTGGTCCCCTCTACGGCGAGCTGGTAGTCGGTCCTGCCGCCGAGGTCGATGACCGCGAGGGGGCAGGTCCTTCCGGGAGCCTGTATGAGGTCCTTTATGACGGCGGTTCCCTCGGACATGGCGGGGAGCCTGACGTCGTCCACGTGCCTGTGGCTGGGCGAGCGGTACAACGAGGTTCCGCGGCCCCTCCTCTGTGTGATTAATCTCTTTCCCATGTTCGCTCACCTCAGTACATGACTCCGACTCTGGAGCCCACCTCTTCGGCGGAGTACCCGTCGGCGAGTTTGATGATCGCGTGCTTTCCGTCCTTCTGGATCCTGACCCAGACCTTCTCGACCTTGACCTCGAAGCGGGCCTCGACGGCGGCCTTGATGGCGGGCTTGTCGGCGTTCCTGTGGACGATGAACTCGATCTTGTTCGCGTCCTTGTGGTTCATCGCCTTCTCAGTGTAGTAAGGGCTGATGAGAACGTCGCTCTGCTTCATTCGCTCCACCCCCTGATGGTGTCGAGGGCTGACTTGGTGTACACGGTGAGCCTTCCCGCGTCCCCTCCGGGAGCCAGGATGCTGGCGTTGAGGGTCTTGACCTCCTCGATGGTGACTCCGGGGATGTTGGAGACGCTCCTGAAGATGGGGGCGGTCCTGTCCTCGTTGTCGACGACGACGAGCACGGAGACGGGGGTGCGGTACTTCCTGTTCCTCATCTTTCCCCTTCCGGCGCGGATCTTGCGGCCGTACTTGGCGCGGTCGAGGTCGTATCCGATGCCGATCTTCTCGAACAGCGCGATGACCTGGGAGGTCGACTTGATCTCGTTCATGTCGTCCTCGACGACTATGGGGAACGTGACCGCGTCGTCGAACTTGTGGCCGCGGGCCTTGACGCAGTCCGCGCAGCCGGTTGCTGCGATGGCGGACTTGCGGGCGAGCCTGAGCTCCTTCTTGTTGACCTTCTGGGTCCAGATCCTCTCGGGGACAGGCGGGTGCGCCCTCCTTCCGGAGACGTTGTTGGGAGACTCGGTGGCCTTCCTGCCGTCGTGGACCCTCTGGACGCGCGCGACTCCGCGTCCCTTTCCCCAGGTGCTGACGGAGTGCCTCATTCCGGCCCCCTCGGCGGGTCCGTAGGGCTGCCTCTTGTTCGCCGCCGCCGCCAGGACCGCCTTCTTGATCACGTCGGGCCTGTAGGGGGTCGCGAATACCTCGGGAACCTCGACGGTCCCCGCGACTGCGCCGCTGACTGAATAGACGTTAGTGGTTGCCATTTACTCATGCCCCCTGCTTGGAGTCGGTGGAGACGTAGGTGACGTCGACCGCCTCGGTGCTGGCCTTCTTAGGGACCCTGGTGGCGTCTCTGAACCTGATCAGCCTCTTGGTGGGTCCGGGAACCGATCCGTGGACGAGGACGTAGGTGTTCCTGACCTCGCCGTAGTTGACGAAGCCTCCCCTGGGGGTGACCTCCGAGCCGTCGGTTCCGACCTTCATGACTTTCTTGTTGAACTCGGTCCTCTGGTGGTATCCCATCTGACCGGATCCGGGGACGGTGGATCTCACGTATCCGGGTCTCTTGGGTCCGAGGTTTCCGATTCCGCGGCGGTGCTTGCTGTTCCTGTGGGACAGGAGCTTGACACCCCAGCGCTTGGTGACTCCCTGGAATCCCTTTCCCTTGGTCACGGCGATCACGTCGGTGTAGGCGCCTTCGGCGATGAAGCTGTCGAAAGGCACCTCGGTGCCGAGGATGCTCTTCGCGTATGCGACCCTCTCGTCGATGGTTCCGCCGCCGATCCTGAGCTCCATGAGGTCGGGGACCTTCTTGGGGACTCCCGAGACCATCTTGGGCTGGGTGTAGGCGAGAACGCGGACATCCTCGATGTCGAGGCCGTCGTACCTGGCGAAGGTCGACTCGTCGTGTCCCTTGGGAACGCAGAGGCGCTTGCCGAGTATGGAGTCAAGCTCCTTGGCCCACACCTCCCCGGCGGTCTTGAGGCCGAGGACGCTGCTCTCGTAGAACCTGACGGCGGCGATCTTCATCGGGGGAACCTCGATGACGGTGACCGGAACCTGGATCTCCATTCCGGAGGTCGTGCTCTTAGGGCGCGAGTCGACGACGAACGCGTGGGTCATGCCCGCTTTGTAGCCCGCGAAGCCCTGGATCTTAGGGCTTCCGCTGATCTCGGGCCACGAGTCGAGCCTAGGCGTCTGCGACTGTGCTCTCTTCCTAGGGCCGTATGCCCTAGATCCTCTCTTAGGACGTCTTCTTTGTGGCATATTTGACACATACCTGCGAGGGTGTCTTCGCTAACCTCGCGCTTTATCAGACGAACGTCTTAATGCTCCGACCGTGACGCCTATGGTGCCGTCAAAATCCCCTGGGGGAGACGGCGGGATATGGGATGCAGGTGCATTGCCCGATGCGTCTGGTCGGACACTATTTGGTCCAATCCGAACCGTGCTATATACAAGTGGTATTTAAAGTTACGCTGGGTTTTGAACGCACGCGTAATATAAAGAAAAGAATGGCTCGGGACGATGCCCGGGCCGGGATCAGAGGGTGCCCTCCTTCGCCTTCTTCTGGGCCCTCTTCATGCGGGCCTTGGCGTCGAATCCGGTGGCCTTCTCCGCGAACTCGTTGAGCTTCCTCTTGCTGTCGAGGACCTGCTCGTCCGGGACCTTCGAGGGGTCCACGTCCTTGTTGACGGTGACTATGTCGAGGACGGTCTTGGAGACCACCCTGGCCTCGATCCTCTCCATTATGCCGTACGAGGAGACGAACGCGCCGTCCTCCTCCCTGACGTTGCCGAAGACCTGCTCCATCATGTTCTTCAGCCCGTCGCCTTCGATGTTCTTGAACCAGCCTTTCTTGATGTCGAAATCGGTCATCTTCAATCACGTCCTGAGAATCAATTCGTTTTCGAAGTCGCGGTCGAGGTCAGCAGGGGTGCCTAGGGCGACCTCGCTCTCCATGTAGGCCTTCCACTTGGCCTGGCATCCGCATGTGACGGACAGGTCGGCGGGATCCTGGGAGAAGCTGAAGCGCTCCACCGCGTCGAGGGCCGCCTTGTCGCATTCCCCGCAGTTGTGGACGCCCCTCTGGGCCCCGCCCCCGGACGGCGACGACATGAGCCTGGCGCGGACCGTCCCCGAGAGCGTCTTGAAGACCTCGATGAGGGACCATATCCACGGGGGCCTGAACTCCCCCCTCCTCCAGAGGCGCTCCACGTAGGTGCCCCTCTGGACGTTCAGGGGGTTCACGGATATCTCGTCGGAGAACTCGTCGGCGAACCTCGCCGAGGCTACGGCGTCGCGGATCGCCATGGACTCCGTCATGAACGGCGGCTTCAGCAGGAGATACGTCCTGACACCCAAGCCACGGGACTTCAGCAGAAGGCCGGCCCTGCGTATGTCGTCCGGGGTGAACCCCTTGCGGACGGAGGACTCCAGGACCTTCGGGTCGGAGGACTCCAGACCCAGGGCCACGGTGACGTTCGGAGGCATCTCGGCGACCGTGGCGTCGTTGATGAACTCGGGACGGCTCTCGAACAGGAGGCGCCTGCATCCCGAGAAGGCCTCGTAGAATCTGGCCCTCACCGACGGGGGCACCTCGGCGTCGTCCAGGAAGCTGCCGGAGGTGTATATCTTCACGAACGGCTCGCCCTTGTACTTGGAGAGCGCCTGGTCCAGCTGCTTCAGCAGGTCCTCCTCCGTGACCTCGCGGAGGGACGCCTCCCTGTACCCGCACATGGTGCATCCGCCGCTCCTGACCCAGCAGCACCCGCTGGTGCGCATGATGACGACCATCGCGCGGACCTTCTCGCCGCCCGCCATGTCGTCCTCCTTCCAGAGCGCCTCGAGCTCCGACGGGGACCTCCTCTCCTTCACAAGACTCACCTGGATGCTCATTTCAGCATACGGATATAACGTTTTGTCACCCGTCCCGCGCGCGTTCCGGGACCGCGCGGACGCCATGAGCAAGATATTTAAAAACCTCCTTTATACAATCGCACGGTATACCGAATGGCTAGAAGAATCATCGTCATAGGCTCGGGCGCCGCCGGCATGTCCGCCGCGTCCGCCGCCAAGGAGGGGGACCCCTCAGCGGAGGTCACCGTTTTCACCGAGGACGAGGACGTCGCCTACTCGCCGTGCGCGATCCCGTGGGGGATCGAGGGGAGGATAGGCTGGGACGGCATCGTCATGCACACTCCCGAATTCTACGAGAAGGAGCGCGGGATCAAAGTATACACCAAGACCAAGGTCGATTCCGTCGACGACTCCGCGAAGACCGTCTCCGCGGCCGGAAAGACGCATCCCTACGATTCGCTAGTGCTCGCCACCGGCGGAAAGGTCTTCATCCCCCCGATACCCGGGGCAGACCTCGGCAACGTCTTCGTCGTCAGGACCGTCAGGAACGGGAAGAACATACAGGCGGCCGCCAAGGATGCGTCCAAAGTGGTCATAGGCGGAGCCGGCGTCATCGGCCTGGAGCTCGCCGTGTCGTTCAGGAACATGGGCAAGGACGTGACCGTCATAGAGATGATGGACCAGGTCATCCCGCGCATAGCGGACGGCGACATGGCAGGGATCGTCCAGAGGGATCTGGAGGAAATGGGCGTCAAGTTCGTCATGAAGGCCCCGATCCAGTCCGTGAACGGAAACGGGAAGGTGTCCAGCGTCACCGCCGCCGGGAACGAGTACCCGTGCGACCTCATGATATTCGCCACCGGGGTCAGGGCCAACCTCGACATCCCCAAGGCCATGGGCCTGGACGTCGGCCAGCTCGGGGCGCTCATAGCGTCGCCCACGATGCAGCCCTACAGGAGGGGCCGCCTGGTCCCCGACGTGTACGTCGCGGGAGACCTCGTCCAATGCGAGTCCGCGGTCATGCCCGGGGCCACCATGAGCCAGCTCGGGTCCACCGCGGTGAAGCAGGCCTACGTCGCCGGCAGCAACGCCGCAGGACTGCCCCCGAAGGTCTTCGGACCCGTCGCCAGCCCGTGGGTCAGCGTCATCGGCGGCCTCCAGATCGCCGGGACCGGACTCTCCTCGGGGCTGGCGTCCTGGTACGGCATCCGCGTCGCGGAAGGAATATCCGAAGGATCCACCCGCGCCAGGTACTATCCCGACGGGAAGATGCTCCGCGTGAAGGTCCTCGGCGACAGGTACACCCGCAGGATCATCGGGGCGCAGATCATAGCCGGGGAGGAGGCCACCGGGCGCATCGACTGGCTCACCTCCGCGATCGTGTCCGGATGGACCGCGGACGACTTCATGGCCCGCGCGGAGAACGCGTACTGCCCGCCCACGTCAATGGTCGTGGACCCGGTGGTGTCCGCCGTCTGGGACCTCTGCAACAAGCTGGGCCAGTGATCACGTGGACTACGACGAGTACAAGGACCTCTACAACAGCCTCAGGACGGCGAAGGACGTCGGAAGGCTCTCGGACAGATACGACGAGAGGCTTCTGGACACCCTCTTCACCCAGAAGACCAGCAGGGAGGTCAAGAAGAACTTCTACCGCGTCAAGCAGAACTCCAAGAGGATGCTCAAGGACTGGACGAAGGGGACCTCCATCATGGGGCTGTCCGAGAAGTACCGCTTCCCTCCCATCCTCGTCGCGATGTTCATCTTCCTGGAGGACGGGGCGTCCAAGAAGGAGTTCTGGGGCTACGTCAAGGACCCCGACCTCCTGGAGAGCCCCGAGGCCGCGGCGGAGCTCCGCGAGGCCGTCAGGAACGACATAGTGTACTCCCCCGACGCCAGCCTCCGCCAGAAGGAGAGGGGGCTCTGGGGCGAGGGGCTGCTGCACGAGTGGCTGGACGGCCAGGGCGTCGGATACCGCACGGAGAACGACCTCCGCGGGGAGGAGACCGTGAAGACCCCCGACTGCCTTCTGGACGAGCCCGTCATCTACAAGGGCAAGAAGATCTGCTGGGTCGAGAGCAAGGCGTCCTTCGGTGACAAC
>JAEEGF011926202.1_pt1 | contig 29156 bp, 29 predicted proteins | sample 9134171 | NCBI WGS metagenome assembly JAEEGF01 (sample SAMN16246542, study PRJNA631951) | gut metagenome | biome: gut microbiome; feature: rumen; material: AP-attached | host: Bos | place: Iran: Karaj | collected 2018-10 | reverse complement strand
ATTCCACCTCACGATGGACACCCTTGCTGTTCAGCTATACACTTCCCACTATCTGGGCGTGTTCGGGACTTGCACCCGTTAGAGCGCGCCCATGGCGCGCAAACACAAAAAAGGACCGGGGGGGACCAGTCCTTTTTCGTGTTACAAAAACCATATAATGTATTGGGGGGGTTACGTGCGTAATATTAGCATAATTTCCTCCAAAAGTGTGCCCAAACTTCACAAAAATACAAATTTATTTTTGTGCACATTATACAAAACGGGCCTTTGTTTGCTTTTTCCACAAAAGAAACATCATGTAAAGAGGGCTTCAAACTCTTCTGTGGTGATCCTTTCCCTTTCCATAAGAAGGGCGGCAGACTTGTGCAAAACGTCCATATGCTGCTTTATTATCGCTTCTGCTTTCTTGTAGCAGTCGTCTACTATCTTTCTTACTTCGCGGTCGATAGCTGCAGCCGTATCTTCGCTGTATTCGTGGGTGTTGCCAACACCGCCGCCGACAAATACCTGACGGTCGTTGTCACCGTAGTGGATCATGCCTAGGGATTCGGTCATGCCGTAATCCATGACCATGGATCTTGCGGCTGCCGTAGCATCCTTTATGTCCTGAGAGGCTCCTGTCGTAACGTCGCCAAAGATCAGCGCTTCGGCTATTCTGCCGCCAAGGCAGACCTGGATATGCTGAAGGATGCGTTCTTTTGAAATATACATGCGATCCTTATCGGGAAGGGGCATGGTATAGCCTGCTGCGCCGACTCCTGTGGGGATGATGGAAATGATCCTTACGGGGTCCATAAGAGGAAGAACTTTAAAGAGTATCGCATGGCCGGATTCGTGGTAGGCCGTGATCCTCTTTTCGTCCTCGCTTATGATGCGCGACTTCTTTTCCGTTCCTATGCTTACCTTTATGAAGGACTTATCTATATCTTCCTGCCTGATGAACTTTCTGCCGTCCTTTACGGCGCTTATAGCTGCTTCGTTCATAAGGTTTTCAAGGTCTGCACCCGTGTAGCCCGCGGTGGTCTGAGCGACCTTTTCAAGGTCGACATCGTCTCCTAAGGGCTTGTTTGCGGTATGCACCTTTAATATCTCGCTTCTGCCGCCTATATCGGGCCTTCCGACAACGATCTTGCGGTCGAATCTGCCCGCACGAAGAAGCGCGGGGTCAAGTATATCGACTCTGTTGGTGGCCGCAAGGACGATTATGCCTGAATTGAATTCAAAACCGTCCATTTCCACAAGGAGCTGGTTTAAAGTCTGTTCTCTTTCGTCGTGGCCGCCTCCGAGGCCGCTGCCTCTTCTTCTTCCCACGGCATCGATCTCGTCTATAAAGATGATGCAGGGTGCGCTTGACTTGGCCTCGTTAAACATATCCCTTACACGGCTCGCGCCGACGCCGACAAACATTTCGACAAAATCGGAGCCGGAGATCGAAAAGAATGGAACACCTGCTTCCCCTGCTATAGCCTTTGCAAGAAGTGTCTTACCTGTTCCGGGCGGGCCCTCAAGGAGTATGCCCTTGGGAACATGTGCGCCCATCTCGTTATATTTTGCGGGGTCTTTAAGGAAATCGACTATCTCTGTCATTTCCTCTTTTTCTTCTTTTAAGCCTGCGACATCTTTAAAGGTGGTCTTGTTGTCCTTTTCACCCATTTTCCTTGCACGGCTCTTTCCGAAGGAGAGCATCTTGTCGCCGCTCTTCATGCCGCTTTCCATATATGCGGCATTTCCGATGGAAGAAAACAGAACGAACAAAAATGCTATGACTACTCCCAGCAGAAGTATGGGCAGCACCGTAGTCTTTATGTAGCTGTCGCGCTGTACATCCGTGAGCGTAAAGCCCACCTTATTCTCGGCAAGGAACTTTTGTATCTCGTTTACATCCGATACATAGAATATAAATTTGCCGTCCCCGTATTCAAACACAACATATCCGGCGGGGACTTCCTTTTCCTGCACCACCTTTACGGAATTGACTGTCTCGTTTTTGGTGACAAGGCTTTTGAAATAATCGCCCGTAACCGACTGCGAATAGAAGGTGTCCGCATTTTTGTAAATATAAAGAAGATAGAGCATAAGCCCAAGCACTATCAGAAAAAACAGGATCCCGGATCGGTTCTTCTTTTTTGCCACCACCTGTTATTCCTCCTCGAAGCTTATGCAGCCGACATAGGGCAGATTTCTGTATTTCTGATCGTAATCAAGTCCCATTCCTACGACAAACTTGTCCGGAATTGAAAAACCCAGATAGTCCGGTGTTACTTTTTTCTGCACACGTCTTGAGGGCTTGTCAAGAAGCGCGCATACGCTGATATCTGATGCGCCGCGGCTTAAAAGAGTGCTTGTAAGAGCCGCAATGGTGTTGCCTGTGTCTATTATGTCTTCAGCAATAAGAACATGGCAGCCTTCTATGGGCATGTCAAGGTCTTTGACGATGCGTACTTCTCCGCTTGAATATGTTTCTGCGCCATAGCTTTGTGCCTGCATAAAATCCATGATCACCGGTACCTGTATTCTTTTTGCCAGCTCGCACGCAAACATTGCGCCGCCCTTTAATATCCCGATAAGTCTTATTTCTTTTCCGTAATAAGCCTTCGAGATCTCGTCTCCGAGTTCATTGATTCGCTTTTTGATCTCTTTTTCGCTTATAAGCTCTGTAATGATCTCTTTCACTGTTCTTCCTCCGTATATAGTCTTATAATCCTTTTACTGCCTTCATCCACTTCAAAGCCGCAGCTGTCGCGGTATCCTGCGACCGCTAAGATAAGGCTTCCCGCCGCAAAGACAGGAATGGTCTTCCTTTTTTTCTCGTCGATCTTTTGCTGCTTTAAATAAACCGAAAGCTTCTTCTTGTGCCCTGCGCGGTCGATCATAAGATGATCGCCCTCTAACGGCGTCCTGACAAGCAGTTCTCCGCTACCGTGCATAATGATTTTATCATAATCAAACCATTTAGCAAAGCTGTAATTATCATCTTTTTTTATTTTTTCAAGGACTTCGCCGGCCGGCAGATCCGTAAACTCATATTTAAGCTTAACGGCCTTTTCCCCGGAGTCCATTCCAAAGACGATGTCGTCAAAAGACTTTCTTACCTCGCGGCCCTTTGCGATGCATACCTTTTTGCCGCTTTGGGCGCAGGTAAGTTCAAGCACATCTTCGACCTGGGCAAGCGAAACATCCGTAAGCCCGCCTGTTTCTTTTATTGCAAGGCGGATGGCCTCTTTTGCAAGAGCAGGGTGCGCATCACTTAATGCCTCTGCATTTATGCGAATCTCCCCGCCCGACCTTGCGGCATTGTTTTCAAGAAACTTTAAGGCCTCGCCCGAAAGATAATCGCTCACCTCTCCCATAAGATCGGCATATCTGCCTGCGACCTTTGTAAAGGAAGGGTACAGCTGCTTTATCTGCGGAAGTATCTTCAGCCTTATTGCGTTACGCGTGTATTTGTCTTCGCTGTTTGTCTCATCCTCGCGCCAGATATGGCCTCTAGCCACCAGCGCTTCAAGAAGCTCCTCGTGGGTAAATAAAAGAAACGGTCTTATTATCTCATATGAAAAACCGTCTTCCTTTGTTATTACCGCTCTTTCCCTTATTCCTCCCATGCCCAGGCTGCCGCTGCCGCGGAAAAGGTTCATAAGCAGCGTCTCTTCGCGGTCGTTTGCGTGGTGCGCAAGAAAAAGCTTCGCATCGGCTTTTTCATCGCCCCGGCGCAGCGCCTCTTCAAAGGCGTCCCTTCTGGCCTTTCTTCCTGCAAGTTCAAGGCTTATGCCTTCTTTTGCGGCATTTTCGGGAACATTTATTTTTTTTACGGTCAGCGGTGTACCGGTCTCGCCGCAAAGTGCCTTAACGAACCGAAGATCCTCGTCTGCGCTTTCACCTCTTATCATGTGATGAACATGGACCGCAGTAAGGAAAGCTCCTGTATCTTTGCAGGCGCTTATCAGCGCATAAAAAAGCGCCACCGAATCGCCGCCTCCTGAAAGACCTATCACAGCCTTATCGCCCTTTTTCAAAAGGCCCTCGTTTATAAGCCTTAATGCTGTCTTATCTATCGCATCCATCTATCCCAAATATCCTTTAAATCTCAAAAAAGCAGAGCCCAAAGAGGAAGCTGCTGCCCCTTTAGTTCCCTGCTTTAACTGCATACTCGTCTTCGCCGACCAGCCCGAACTTTTCTCTGGCGGTCTTTTCTGCAAATTCATCCGACTTTACATATCTTTCGTATTTGTCAAGCTGCTCGCTTCTTTCTTCCTGCGCAGCTATGCTTTCCTTTATCTGCGCTTCCTGAGCATTATATTCGGCGTTCTTGCTGTGAAGCCTGCTTCTGCCCCAGAGAAGCGCCGTACCAAGGAGAATACATACAGCGACGATTATGAGCACACTGATCTTGTTTGATCTTCCGGCAACTGCCTTCATCCTGCCGTTTGGCTGCATGATCTCCCCCTCCTTTCGTTTGCGGCCCGGAACTTGTACTTAAAAAAAGCCACAAAACCAATATATATTTTTTCTTCGAATAATGCAAGGGGAAAATAACGTTTTTGCGCAAAAACGATCAAATACTTTCGTACATTTCGCCCGCCAGCTCTTTTTTGACCGTTTCGGTAACGCTTACGACCCTGACATTAACCTCACGGTTTCCAAAACCTATGCATATCTCATCGCCCACCTTCACCTCGTAGCCGGCCTTGACCACTTTTCCGTTTACTTTTACTCTGCCCGCATCGCAGGCTTCATTTGCTATTGTGCGCCTTTTGATAAGGCGGGAAACCTTCAAATATTTATCGAGTCTCATGACCATAATACCTCCGATATTTCTTTATAGGAATTATAACAAATGCTGCTCCCATTTACAAGAAAAGTTTAGTATTTTTTAACTTTACTTAAATGCATAAGACTCATAAAATTATATGTAGATGAATCATCTTTATTCATGGAGGTAAAAGACATATGAAAAAGATCGCACTTGGTATAGGAATAGCCGGCGTAGGCGCGTACGCCGCCGCAATGAAATATTTTTTCGACCTGGGATTTAACGCACGAAAACCAAACGGAGAGTTTCAGATGATAGGCGCTGGAACGCCATACGAAGAAAAGGGCAAGGAGGGTGCTGCCTGGCTCAATGATTTTGAATCCGACACTGTATATATTACATCGGTCGACGGCTTAAAGCTTAAGGGCCACTATTTTGCATGTCCCGGCGCCAAACGAACGGTCATCGCTTTTCACGGTTGGAGGGGCAGATGGTATTCGGATTACGCCTGCATGGGCAGATGGCTCTATGAAAACGGATGCAATCTTTTGTTCCCCGAACAGCGCTGCCAGAACGGAAGCGAAGGCAAATATATGGGCTTTGGCGTGACGGAAAGCATGGATGTTCCCGCCTGGGTCGCTTGGCTTGACAAGGCTCACCCCTCATCGCTTCCCGTATATATTATCGGGCGTTCAATGGGCGCCGCGACCGTTCTTATGGCCTGCGGCAAGAAGCTTCCGGACAATGTAAAGGGCATCATCGCAGACTGCGGCTTTACCTGTCCGTATGAAATGCTTAAGGTCCATGCCAAGGATGCTTTCAATATCCCCGAACACCCTATGATGGACACTCTCAATGTCATCACCAAAATTAAAATGGGACTCGATCTTAAGGCCCACTCCACGATCGATGCAATGAAACAGGCCAAAAAGCCCATACTTTTTATCACCGGCACGGCAGACACCTTTGTGCCAAGCTATATGACCAGGCAGAACTATGAAGCCTGCGTTTCGGAAAAGAAACTCTTCTTGGTTGAAGGCGCCGACCACTGCATGGCCGACCATGTGGATTTTGAAGGATACACCGGCGAGCTGACCGAGTTTTTCAGTAAATATGATGGATAAAAAAAACTGCGCCTTGCGGCGCAGATTTTTTAGACTCTGATGTCTTTGGGGCTAAAATTCATATATCACAGTTTTTTCACCCTTTTTTTCATCGATAAAAACGACTTGCCCCATACATATATCTATTATTTTTGACGGATCCCCATCAATGTAATAAGCGATGTGGCTTATCATACTTCCTCCATCAAAATCCGGTACTACAGCTATTTTATTTATCTCATACGAAAGCATTCTCTCCAGATGATTGGCATCCTCGTATCTGCTCTTGTCAAAAGAGTCGCACAGATTTTTTATCTGCTCTAGACTGATATTCGGGCTGTCTTCTTCTATTTCGCCCATGATTTTCAATACCTGCTTTACATATACTCCAATTCCGGGAAGATTGTCCGATTTACGTATGGCAAGCAATTTTTCTTTTTGCTCAGCAGTAGCCTTTTTCATGCTTTCTTCATAATAATCATGACCTGGTTCATATACAAACTCTGTAGTATTTTCAACATCGCTTACATCTTCTGTATTCTCTATGACGTTTTCTGAATTCATCTCTGTACTTAAAGTATACACCAACGCTTTGCTCTCGCGATCCGATTCGATCTGATTTTGACCTACACTCTCAATTTTAGTATCTTCATCAATAGCAGTCGATTTTGAAACACTACAACCCGAAATTGACAAAATCACCAAAATTGATAACTCTATTCTTTTTATTTTCATTGCCACTACCCCCTTATATAAAACTCTGTTTAAGGATGACGCTATGCATTAAGGTATAACATGTATGTTACCACAGAATGATTGGCATCTCTGATCTTTATATAATAGCGCTCTCCCGCGGTTAATGTTATAGAAATATCACAAAAAACAACGGGTCTTGCCCAGAAAAGCAGAATCTCCCCGGTCAAAACCTCGTGGAGAAATTTTTTTATACTTCAAACCACTTTATGGTCAGGATGAGACCCGCTACCAACGTGATGAGCGCGGCGATACCAAGCCCTTTATTTCGCCTGTTTGTGCCCTTTTGCTTTATAATAAACACGATTATACCGGCCGTGACAATATCAAGAATAAAGCCGGTAAGGCCGATGATGGCTTTTTTCTTTGCCATAAGATCTATGTAATAAACGGAAGAATAATTGTAATCCGCCATTTGACGGCGCTCTATGAAGGTGGCAAAGGCTTTCTTGACATCATGATCCATCTCCTTTACCTGGCCCGAAGCCTCTATGCCTTCTTTGTTATAAAGATCCTGAAAATAGTCAAGATCCCAGTTTTTAGGAGCTTTTGCGACCATGCAGTTCCGGTTTTCAATATCCATTATCACATAATAGTATTCAGTCCCTGTGGGGATAAAATCTATGGAATGCTCTATCCTTAAGATCTCGGGCGAACAGGCATAGACTTTTCCGGATGCAAACTTTACGGTTTTGCCTCCATCTTCCAAAAGCTTGTCCATGGACTCTTCCATGACGCTTTGGCCTATAAGCGTGTACATGCTGCTGCCGCCGACAAAGGCCAGCGCGGTGATCAGCACCAAGGCGCCGAAAAATATCAAAAGCTTGTCTTTCTTTTCCTGAATTTTTGTCTTATCTTTTTTCATTTTCTCTCCCTACACAAAAAGTGAGACGGGGGGACGGGGTCAGAGTCTCATTTTTGCCACAAAAATGAGACTCTGACCCCGTCCCCCCGTCTCACTTTTTGCAACAAGAAAACCGCAGTGCATAGCGCGCTGCGGCTTAAAGATACTTTTTTAATACAGATTAGTTAAGGGCATCCTTAAGAGCCTTTGCAGCCTTGAATTTAGCAGCCTTTGCAGCAGCAACCTTAACCTTGTCACCTGTTCTGGGGTTTCTAACCTCACGTGCAGGCTTGTCAACAACATCAAAGATTCCAAGGCCGTTTAAAGCAACCTTCTTGCCATCCTTGAGCTCGTCAACTGTAACAGCAACAACTGCATCAACGATCTTCTGAGCGTCAGCCTTTGTGATCGTAACTCCGCTTTTTGCGATAACTGCATCTGTAAATTCTTTCTTTGTCATTTTGATCCTCCTGTCAGCGCATTTGCGCTCATGATATTATTTATGTCCGGCAGGGCCGGAAACTTACATATTATTTATACTTAGCTTTATGATATTTGTCAAGTTAATATCCATTATCAGAGGTACTTTTTAAGCATTTCTGCCTTATCCGTGCGCTCCCAGGGCAGATCAAGATCGTTTCTTCCGAAATGACCGTAAGCCGCAGTCTGCTTGTAGATGGGGCGTCTTAGGTCGAGCATCTTTATGATGCCCGCAGGGCGAAGGTCGAAATTCTCTCTTACGGCCTTTTCAAGCACCTCATCCGCTATTTTTCCGGTTCCGAATGTGTCTATCATTACGGAAGTGGGCGTTGCGACGCCTATGGCATATGAGAGCTGTATCTCGCACTTGTCCGCAAGGCCTGCGGCAACGATATTCTTTGCAACATATCTTGCGGCATAGGCTGCGGATCTGTCCACTTTTGTGGGATCCTTGCCGGAAAATGCGCCGCCGCCGTGACGGGCATAGCCGCCGTATGTATCAACGATTATCTTTCTACCGGTAAGACCGCTGTCACCTAATGGGCCTCCTATTACGAAGCGTCCTGTGGGGTTTACGAAAAACTTGGTCTTATCGTCAACCATGTCTGCTGGAAGGATCACATCAAAGACATGCTTCTTTATATCTTCCCTTATCTGCTCTGTTGTGACAGATTCATTATGCTGCGTGGACAAAACAACGGCATCAAACCTCTTTGCCCTGCCTTCTTCGTCGTATTCGACAGTTACCTGAGTCTTGCCGTCGGGGCGAAGATAGGGAAGCAGCCCTGTCTTTCTGACCTCTGTGAGCCTTCTTGCAAGCTTGTGAGCGTAATATATGGGCACGGGCATATAGCTGTCGGTCTCGTTTGTTGCATAGCCGAACATCATGCCCTGGTCGCCTGCGCCGGTGTTAAGGCTTTCATCCGACCATTCGCCGTTCTTCTCCTCGTAGCATTCATCAACGCCCATGGCGATATCGGCAGACTGTTCGTCTATTGTGGTTATAACGCCACAGGTCTCGGCATCAAAGCCGAATTTTGCCCTTGTATAGCCTATCTCTTTTACTGTATTCCTTACGATCTTCTGTATATCCACATATGCTTTTGTGGTGATCTCGCCCATTACCATGACAAGACCTGTGGTGCAGCAGGTCTCGCATGCCACACGGCTGTACGGATCCTGCTCTAAAAGCGCGTCAAGTATCGCATCGGATATCTGATCGCAGATTTTGTCGGGATGTCCCTCTGTGACAGACTCAGAGGTAAAAAACCTTTTGCTCATATTTTATTATCCTTATCCTACTTTATATTTAAACTTCTGCACCTCGTCTTCAGAGCTTACTCTTTCGATCTCGGCGCCAAGTTCACGGAGCTTTTCTACAAAGCTCTCATATCCTCTTTCAATGTATGCAACTTCTTCTACCGTGGTAAAGCCTTCTGCCGCAAGACCGGCTATAACGACGGCCGCGCCCGCGCGAAGGTCCGTGGCAACGACTCTTGCGCCGGAGAGCATGTTCACGCCCTCTATCATTGCGACATTGCCTTCCACCTTTATGTCTGCGCCCATGCGGACAAGTTCATCGACATACTGGAAACGGTTTTCGAAAATGCTTTCCGTAATGGTGCTCCTGCCGTCCGCAAGCGCCAAAACAACTGCCATCTGGGACTGCATATCTGTGGGAAAACCCGGGTATGGAAGCGTTTTTATATGTGTTGCGCTCATATGATTGCTTCCGATGACCCTTACCGCGTCATCTTCTTCCACTACCTCGCAGCCTATTTCCCTGAGCTTTGAGCTTATGGACTCTAAGTGCTTTGGAATAACATTTTTTAAAACGACATCGCCCCTTGTGGCAGCTGCGGCCATCATAAACGTGCCGGCTTCTATCTGGTCGGGAATGATGGAATATTCACACCCGTGAAGCTCCGGAACGCCCTTTATCCTGATGACATCCGTTCCCGCGCCTTTGATGTTTGCGCCCATACAGTTGAGCATATTGGCAACATCTACGACATGGGGCTCCTTTGCGGCATTTTCTATTATGGTCTTGCCCTCGGCAAGAGATGCCGCAAGCATTATATTTATCGTGGCGCCTACAGAGACAACGTCCATGTAGATATGCGTGCCGACAAGACGGCTCGCGTGGGCAAGGATCATTCCGCCTTTTATCCTCACATCGGCGCCTATTGCCCTGAAACCCTTCAGATGCTGGTCTATAGGTCTTGAACCTATGTTGCAGCCACCCGGCATATCGACCTCCGCATGATGATATTTTCCAAGCAATGCCCCGACCATGTAATATCCCCCGCGGAGCTTCTGTATGTAATCATTGTCTACCTGAGTAGTGCGGATGGTAGATGCATTTATAAGTACCTTGTTTCCTTCCTTTCTTTCGACCACGGCTCCGATATCGGCTATGGCGTCAAGAAGGTATTCCACATCCTGCACTTTGGGCACATTTTCTATTATTACGGTTTCATTGGTCATAACGGCACCTGCCAGTATTCCCAATGCAGCATTCTTTGCGCCGGCGATGGTTACCTCGCCGCTCAAAGGTGCTCCCCCCTTCATAATATACTGTTCCATAATCCACCTTGTATCTATGTGGGCGTTATCTGTACCTAAAAAGGGCGCAGTTTGCCCATGCATACTTTTCACATTCTACCCGATTATATCACATTTTGCCTTTTTGTAAAGCATTACTTTTTTTGCGCACCGAGAAGCCGAATCCGCCTATTTTTTTCCCGGTCTCATAATATCCGCCGTGGATATATGATATAAGCCCGGACGAGGCAAGATCGAGCCTGCCTTTTTCGTCTATATATTTCTCGTCCGCATCCACGGAAAGCACCTTTGCAAGGAATATATCATGGCTGCCGGGTTCAAGCACCTGCGTCACTCTGCATTCTATGCTTACGGGGCTTTCTTTAATGACAGGCGCCTTAATAAACTCTGCCTTTTCCCTTGTAAGCCCGGTCTGTGCCCATTTATCGACGTCTCTTCCGCTCTTTACGCCGCAAAGATCACATGCGTATGCCATTTCCTTTGTGACCAGGTTTATGGCAAATTCGCCCGTTTCAAGAAGCATGTGATGACTGAACCTGCTCTTTTTTACGGATATGGACACCATTGCGGGGTCCGAACATACGGTTCCCGCCCATGCCACCGTTATTATATTGTCATTTCCTTTTTTGTCCGCTACCGTGACCATTACGGCCGGAAGCGGATAGAGCATATTGCCTGGTCTCCAAATGACTTTTGACATTTATAAAACTCCTGTTACAGAAGGTATAAACTGCTTTTTTCTCGACACAAGGCCCTTTATAAGGATCTTGTCGGTGCCCGCAGGGATGCCAAAGGCTTTTTCAAGCGCTTCCTGCGCGCCCGCACCCGCCGCAAGGATCTCGGAGTCCTCGTCCGGAATGCTTGTCATAATAAAGAACAAAAGGTCTGTGCTTTGCTTCTTTACGGCCGTCGCCATATATTTTTTCATCCTGTCTCTTATGCCGTCAAGTAATTCCCTGCTCATGCAGTTTATCTGTGCCACGCCAAGAAGATGTTCGCCTGCGGCAAACTCCTTGTAATCCTGGCGGAAGATCTGTTCTGCGCTCTTGCTTGAAAAATCAGAGCCTGCTATAAACATTTCGTTCGCATATTTTTCCGGATTGATCTGGGCGATGAGCGCAAGCTTTTCTGCGGCCTGACGATCGTGAATGGTGCATGTGGGCGACCTGAAAAACAGTGTATCCGAAATGATGGCCGAACACAAAAGCCCTGCAGTCACCTTGTCTATCGGGATCTTTTCCTCCATATACATCTGATAGATTATGGTCGCAGTGCAGCCCACCGGCTGGTTCCGGAAATATATGGGTGAAAACGTGGATATGGTCCCGATCCTGTGATGATCGATTATCTCAAGTATCTCGGCGTTTTCTATTCCGTCACAGGCCTGCGATTTTTCGTTGTGATCGACCAATATGAGCTGCTTTGGCTTCATACCCAAAAGATTTCGCCTTGACAGCATCCCAAGGTAATAGCCGGAATGATCTATTATGGGAAAATACCTGTGCCTCAACCTTGCCATGGTCTCTGCGACCTCTTCCATAAGATCGTCCGGAGTAAAGGTCACCAGATTTTCCCCCGTCATGATCTGCTCTGCCGGAATGCTCTGATTTATGAGATGCGAAACGGTATATGTATCGTTCTTTGTTCCTATCAGGACACAGCCCTTTTCCTCGGCCATCTTTTTGACCGTGGCGGATACAGTCGCACCGCAGCAGGCGATTATCATGCCCGCATTCATCTCAAGGGCGCAAAGCTGCACCTCATATCTGTTGCCGACCAGGACTATGTCATTTTTTTCTATGAAGCTTTCCATTACTTCGGGCGCAGAGGCCGCAACAAGCACCTTTCCGTCCGGGCAGACATCCTTTATGTCTCCTACGATAAGCTTTCCGTCTATTGTTTCAATTATATTTTTAACGGTCGTATGCGCCCTTGCAAGGCCGCGGTTGTCCTCGTCAAGGTATGCCCCCGCAATGTCTTTCAGCGTGACCAGGCCGACCAGCTTTTTCTTTTTTACAACAGGCACCGTTTCAACGCCGACGTCCTGCATTCTCTGCCATGCTTTCCGGATGCTTGTGTCCGTGGTAATGCCTTCCATCCGTCGCCACTCGACATCCTTTACCTGCGTGGAAACATCCTCCACAAGCTCCGGCTCTTCCACGCCGAAGTATTTAAGGACAAAGGCGGTCTCCTGATTTATCTTTCCAGCCCTTTTGGCCTCAAACCTGTTTCCTTCAAGTTTGTTTTTAAGTGCCGCATAGCAGATCGCAGAGCACACGGAGTCAGTATCGGGATTCTTGTGTCCTATGACCCATACCTTTCTGTTGTTGTCCATATATACCTCATTATATCAAAAATCCCGTTCCCACCTGATCAAAGACGCGGGAACGGGGTATATGTCCTGCCGAAAATAAAACTATGGCAGGAGATTGATGACATTAAAGATTATAAGCGCCGCAATGATGATTATGTCGAGCCAGATAAGAATTCCCATTATGTTTTTGTGGGATGAGATAACATTTGTAAATTCATCATAGCTTTCATGGAGATCTTCGATCTGTTCCTCTGAAGATTTCATCGAACGGTAAAGCTCTGTGACTGTACGGTCGTTGTTGTTCCTCTCACGGTTCAGCTGCTTTCTGAGCTGATCCATGGACTGATTGTTCTCCTCAAGAGCGGTCTTGAAGTTGGCAAAATTCTCTCTCATGGCAGCATAGTCTATGGTCATGAGTGCCTGATCCTTTTCCTGAACGTGAGCAACAAGTTCGGCATTCTTTTCAGTCTGCTTGTCCATGCGGCTCTGAATATCTGCAAGGAATTCCTTGTTCTCTTCGTTTGCCTTGCTGACAGAATTGATGACCTCATTCTGCTTTGCAAACTGCTTTGTGATCTCTTCGTAGATCTTGTCTACCTGCTCTTGAATATGGGAATTGTCGGCATTTACGACAGCCTTCCCGTCTCCGCTTGCTATGCTGATATTGGACATAGCATCCCTGACAGCCTTGCTGACCGCCTCCTGTATCTGCTCATTTACAGCCTGTTGTCCGGCCTGCTGAGTCATGGCCTCCTTAAGGCTTGAAGCGATGATCTGTCTTAAAGCATCCTCATCCTGTCTGGGAGCTGCCGTAGCCATTGCATCCTGGACATATTCGGACACGATATCCTTAACTTTTTCTTCGGAAATACCGCCGGCTGCGGTCTGTCTGTCCGCACGGGTAGCCATCTGCTGCTTCAAAGCGTTCTCTAATAAGTTTGCCATCTTTGCATTTCTCCTTTCAAGAGCCCAAACTATTTATTTCGCACATCCGGTCATATGTTTTTATGAATTTTCTTCTGTTTCCGGTTCGGTCCCGGTTTCCTGTTCTGCGGCCTGAGTGGTCTCGTCCTCAAGAGTTATGCCGCATATGTCGCCGATAAGATAATTTGTGGAAGAATAATCCGGTCTGGAATCAAGATAAGTACGATATTTCCCGATGCCCCAGAGGCCGACGCCCACCAGCACTCCTGCCACAACGAGAATGCCGACAAGCCTTACGATAAGGGTCGCCGCGGTCTTTTTGCGCTTCTCTTTTGCCAGGATCTTCTTCTTGTTTTTCTTGTAATCCTTATATTTGTCTACTTTTGCCTGACTCATTTTTTTATTCCTTCAAAACGATTATATTTCTGTACTTTTATACTATATCACATTTATCGGAAAAAGAGTATATGTTTTTTTACATTTTTTTTATTTTTTTTGTTTTTCCGCTTTTAATGCCTTAAGTATCAAAGTATCAGCTTTGCGGCCCCGTAGATTCCGGCGTCGTTACCAAGCGTTGCAAGCTTGAATGTCGCTTTTTTATGTATGATATGCGAGAATCTTTCAAAGTATGAAGATATGCCGTTTGTGAGGATATCCCCTGCCCTTGAAACACCTCCGCCGATAACGAATTCGTCCGGATCCACTGTCATGGCAACGTTGGCACTTGCAAGCCCGAGATACATGCAAAGTGTATCTACCGCCTTTGCGGCGAGCTCATCCCCTGCCTTTGCCTCGTCAAACACCTGCTTTGCGGTAAGGTCTGCTATGCCGCGAAGTGAGCTTCCCATATCGGTGGAATTCATAAGCCTTCTAGCCATGCGGACTACACCCGTTGCGGATGCATACTGTTCAAGGCAGCCGTGATTGCCGCAGTTGCACGCAAGCGGTTCTTCGGGATTTACAACGATATGTCCGAGCTCTCCGCCCGCGCCGTGAACGCCGTCAACGATCTTTCCGCCTATGATGATGCCGCCGCCAACACCTGTTCCGAGTGTGAGCATGACAACATTGTCAACGCCTGCGGCCGCACCCTTAAAGCTTTCTCCAAGAGCGGCAACGTTCGCGTCATTTCCCGCCTTTACCTCTATTCCGTCAAGGAGCGCGGAAAGAACTCTGTCCGGATGATAATCCCTCCAGCCGAGATTCGGGCAGTGGGGCACGAAACCGTCTCCCTGAACAGGTCCGGGAACGCCTACTCCCACTCCTTCAACATCGGACATTTTGATATCATGAGCCGCAAGATTTGCTTCTATGGCTTCGGCAACATCCTTAAGGATGGTATCCCCGCCGTTCTCTTTTCTTGTGGGGATCTCCCATTTGTCGATAAGTGTACCGTTTTCGTCAAAAAGGCCGTTCTTTACGCTGGTCCCGCCTATATCAACACCGACAACATACTTTTTCTTCTGCATATCATTTACCTCCGATCAATCCTTAAATCCGTTCGGATTGTTTTTCTGCCATCTCCAGGAATCCTCACACATCTCTTCGATCCCTCTTTCGGCCTTCCAGCCAAGTTCTTTTTCTGCGAGAGACGGATCCGCATAGCATGCATCAATATCCCCCGGTCTTCTTGGCATTATCTCGTAATTTATCTTTACACCGCTTGCCTTTTCAAACGCCTTTACCACATCAAGAACACTGTAGCCCGTGCCCGTTCCGAGGTTGCATATGAAAAGTCCGGCTTTTTCTTCTATCTTTTTCAGCGCTTTTACATGGCCGATGGCAAGATCCACAACATGGATATAATCCCTTACACCCGTTCCGTCATGTGTCTTGTAATCATTTCCGAACACTCCGAGCTTCGGAAGCTTTCCTACAGCAACCTGTGTAATGTAAGGCATGAGGTTGTTCGGAATACCGTTTGGATCTTCTCCCAAAATGCCGCTCTTATGAGCGCCTATGGGATTGAAATAACGAAGGAGGATCACATTCCATTCGTTATCAGCCTTCTGAATGTCCGAAAGGATCTGTTCGAGCATGGACTTTGTCCAGCCGTAAGGATTGGTGCACACTCCCTTGGGGCAGCTTTCGGTTATCGGAACAAAAGCCGGGTCTCCGTAAACTGTCGCGGAAGAAGAAAAAATGATATTCTTGCAGCCGTTTTTTCTCATGACATCCACAAGATTCAAGGTACCCGTTATATTGTTGTTGTAATATTCCCACGGTTTTCTGACCGATTCGCCAACGGCCTTGAGCCCCGCAAAATGTATAACGGCAGTGATATCTTCTTTCTTGAAGATCTCTTCCATGCCTTGCTTGTCAAGAAGGTCCACCTGATAAAAGGGAAAGCTCTTTCCCGTCAGCTTTTCCACCCTCTCAAGGCTTTTTTTGCTGGAATTGCAAAGATTGTCCATTACCACGATGTCTTTTCCCGCATTAAGCAGTTCGACACAGGTATGACTTCCGATAAATCCGGCTCCGCCGGTCACTAATATTGCCATATCTCCTCCTATCCTCTGAACAGTTTTAAAAATACCGCTCTTGAGTTTGTTATAAATAAAAGCTCGTTGTCCTTGTCCGGATTATTCAGCTTTATTATCTCGCATTCAAGGCTTCCCGTAAAGAAAGTCTTTCCCTTGTTATTTATGAAGCTTACTGCCGAATCGCCTATAAGATAAAGGCCGTTCTTTGTCCTCAGCATGCTTTTCGCATCAAAATCCGTAGTGCGTTCAAAGCACGCGTCCCCGTTTATTCCGTAACAGAAAAGTCTGTGTTCACCGGGCTTTTCGCCGCCCGCACAGCATACCGCAAACCCGGAAGACGAATATGCTACTCCGGTGATTTTTTCATCAAAGTCAATTTCCTTCATTTCTTCGGGTGCAGTCTTGTTTTTCAGGTTATATAAAACGATCTTGCCGTCGCCGAATGCTATCGCCCGGTCATTGTTTAAAAAAGCGACATCGGCAAAAAGAGTGTCGTCGTATTTTCTGAAAGCTCCGACAACGCCGGTGGTGCTCCTTTTTTCATCAAAATTGTAAAAGACTATCTGATCCTGAGTTATTCCGCTGTCTATATAGACAAAGGATGCGACCATCATCTGTCCGTCGGGCGAAAAGGCTATATCAAGAGGATATCCGCTCTGATTTACAAGGGTATGAATATTTATATCAAGCGTCGCACCGGTATTATTGTAAAAATATATGGTGTTTGAAAGCTCCTCCTCAAGAAGAAGCGCTGCAACGCCGTAGTCCGACACCGTCGCTTTGGTTATCATTGCCGGTGCGGTCATTTTTCCCGTAAGCCCGGTATCCTTTGAAAGTATAACGGCCGATTTTGCGCCGCGGTCAAAAATGACTGCATACCCCGAAGAACAGATGGCCTCCGGGTTGTTCATGGAATAGCTTGCCGCCCATGTGGTCTTGTTTTCGGCGGTATAATAGTTTGCGCCCTGGGTGCCGTACTGCAGTATTCCTCCCGCAAAATCAACATATCTCATGTCTGCGGAAGTTAAGATCTGCTGTTCCCACTCCACGCCTATGGAGGTGTAGCTTTCCGTCCTTCTTATAACCAGAAGGTATACCATAACGCCTATCACGACCAGAAACAAAAGCGAGATTCCAAGTCTGCTCAATATCTTATGTTTCTTGACCTTCCTGACATATCCGTCGTCTTCGCCGTATCCTTCTGCTCTGTCCCTAAGTGCCGCATCGAAGGATACTATTCTGGAATTATTCTTTTTTTTATCGTCTTCCATCTTTCCTCCGATGAATGTCTTTTATCTTAAAAAACGTGACCGTTGTACATATTTACTGCCTCTGCAAGGGATGAAGGATGTTTGTCCTCCGCCACCTTCATGATGCCCTCTATCCGGTCGGATGTGAGATTTTCCTCTCCGAGTCTCGGAGCATATTCCTGCAGCGCCTTAGCATTGAGGCTTTTGACATACTTTTCGGCCTTTGCAAGCACTTCTTTCCGCTCTGAAAGGTTCTCCTCTGTCTTTTCAAGCTCCTCATCATATCCCATTTTGATCTCGTCGGATATGATACCTGCTGTCACATTGTCAAAGTTTTCAAGGGCTTCGTCCCTTTTTCTTGTTACCTCGTCCCTGTATGCTTCCGCTTTTGCGATATCGTAATTGAAATCGTCAAGATGGTAGTATTCTTCATTCTCATCCGTCATGATGGCAGACTGAATATTTTTGATCTCCTTGCGATTTTCCTTGATAGACATTGCCCTGGCATTTATTTCTTCAAGAATGTCTTTCTTTGGAATGCATACTGTCATGTGAACGATCATATATTCGCCCATAAACAAAAGACCGACTATCAGAAATACGATCATCTGAACCACATCCGAAAGATCGTACATGAAATGCATTATGAGAAACGGTATGACGAATACTATCAATGCCATCGAAAGAAGCACCCACACATAATCAAGTGGCTTTTGCGGCAGAAAAATGTGGTAGAACCAGTTTTTTGCGTAAATACCCGAGACCTGCGCATCCGCAAGCGCCGCCTTCTGCTCCTTTTCAAGCGATGCGGTCACCTTTCTGAGGCCTGCCGTCTCGCGCATTATCCTTTCTTTTCTTCCCGCATTCCTTGCAGCCTCTTTTTTCTCCTGAAGGCCTTTAAGTTCTCTGTTTGCTTCCTGTATCCGGCCCTTAAAACCTGCCGCAAGCTCATCGCGTCTCTTTTTTACGCTGATGTTTATTTCGTCGGTCATTGCCTTTTTCACGGAATTCCTGTGTTTTTCAAGAGCCGTGACTTCGTCTGAAAGCTTCTGCCTTTTTTCTCTCGCCTGTTCAAGCTTGTTTACAAACTCTGCTGCCGAACCGAGATATTCATAAATATCTACATCCGGATTATCCATAATTTCCCCCTCGCGCGAAGCGGCATTAACATTTGGCCGGGCTTTGATTGCAGCCCTGCGCCACGTTATATCATAGCACAATTTTTGTAATAATAAAACGGAAACTTTTACTTGACCGCATGCATTGCTTACATGTATGATAGCTGACATAACGCTCATACGGAGGATGCACATGTTTCGAATGTGGGGACACACGGTAAAAGACGGTCATACGGTAAAAAGCCTCACCATAGAAGACCCGTCGGACAAAAACCGCACAAAAAAAGTCTTTGAGGCGCTTTCGGCAATATGCCTTTCGTTCGATCTCGCGCAGCCCCAGTGGCTCGCAGGCAATATCGCCGAGTTCAAACGGATAAGCCGCACCCGTTTTACAGCCGATTCGTTTATAGAAGAAATATCTTTCGATTATCTTGAAATACGTATCGTGGAAGAAGACTAAAAAAAGCTGCGCATTATACGCAGCTTTTTTTCAGACCACATCCATCTCCATACTGATCTTTATCTCTTTTTCTTTTCCGTTATCGGCAAGCCATTCGTCACTGATCTATCTGAGTCTTCTTAACAAGTGGTCTCTGTCCTGCTCATATCCGGGCTTTCCGAGGAGCGCAAACATATTTCTCTTGTAGCTTTCAACACCGGGCTGATTGAAGGGATTTACACCTATCATGTAACCGCTGATGCCGCATGCGAACATATAGATATAGAAAAGCTCGCCAAGGTAGTATGCAGACTGCTCAGGGATATGCATGATAAAGTTGGCGACGTTACCATCCGTATGTGCGAGGATAGTACCCTGCATAGCACTCTTGTTGACAAAATCCATGTCTTTTCCGGCAAGATAGTTGAGACCGTCGAGATCTACGTCTTCTTTTCCGATGGTAACGGTCTTCTTGGGTTTGTCGATCCAAAGAACCGTTTCGAACATTATCCTGCTTCCGTCCTGGATGAACTGTCCCATGGAATGCAGGTCTGTGGTGAAATCGCACGCAGCGGGCATAATGCCTCTGTGGTCTTTTCCTTCAGACTCGCCGAAAAGCTGCTTCCACCATTCGGCCACATAGTGAAGAGAAGGCTCATAATTGCATGTTATCTCGACATTCTTGCCGCGAAGGTTCATTATGAAACGGGCTGCGGCATACTGCATTGCAGAGTTCTGAGGGAACTGCTTCTTAAGACAGATCTCTCTTGCTGCAGCCGCACCATCCATAAGCTCCTGGATATCAACGCCCGAAACAGCGATGGGAAGAAGACCTACAGCCGTAAGTACGGAGAATCTTCCGCCTACATCATCCGGAACAACAAAGGATTCATATCCTTTTTCCTTTGCCAGGTTCTTAAGAGCTCCCTTTGCCTTATCGGTGGTCGCATAAATTCGCTTTGCAGCTTCTTCTTCGCCGTATTTTTCCTCGAGCATCTTCTTAAATACTCTGAAGGCAATTGCCGGTTCTGTTGTGGTTCCCGACTTTGAGATAACGTTTACGGAAAAATCTCTGTCGCCGATAAGTTCGACAAGGTCTGAAAGATAGTTGCCGCTTATGCTGTTGCCTGCGAAATATATCTCGGGTGTTTTTCTCTGTTCTTTAGTGAGATTGTTGTAGAATGTATGGTTTAAGAATTCGATGGCTGCCCTTGCGCCAAGGTATGAGCCTCCTATACCGATGACTACGAGTACATCGGAATCCGACTGGATCTTTGCAGCTGCCTTTTTAATGCGCTCAAATTCATCCTTGTCATAGTTAACGGGAAGGTCCACCCATCCGAGGAAATCACTTCCTGCACCCATCTTTGAAAGCAGAGTCGTTTTAGCGGTCTCTGTCAGCAGCATCATGTTTGTCATCTCTGTGTCGCTGACATACCTGCCTGCTTTGGAATAATCAAAATATACGTCCTTCATTTTATGCCCCTTTCTTACTTTGCATATAGAGACATTATATAACAAAAAGGTGCTGATTTTCAACAGTTTTTTCCCGTGTCATATTGACATTCTGCTAATAGTTTTATAAAATATTGTGAGTTTTATTCAGTCAAAAAGGACATTGCCATGAAGAAAATAATCCTGACAGGCGGAGGTACCGCAGGTCATGTCACGCCGAATCTGGCGCTTATACCGCATCTTAGAAAAGCCGGATATGACATCTTATACATCGGCTCATACGAAGGGATAGAAAAAAAGCTCATTCAGGAGGCCGGAGTTAACTATAAGGGTATCTCCACCGGCAAATTCAGAAGGTATCTTTCCTTAAAGAACCTTTCGGATCCTTTCCGTGTCCTAAAGGGAAAGCGCCAGGCAAAAAAGATAATAAAAGAATACAGGCCGGATGTTTTGTTTTCCAAGGGCGGTTTTGTTGCCGTGCCCGTTGTAAGGGCCGCAAAAAAATATCATGTTCCGATAATCATACATGAGTCCGACATGACGCCCGGCCTTGCAAACAAACTCTGCTATTCGGCCGCACAGAAGGTATGCTGCAATTTCCCCGAGACTCTTAAGTCTCTTCCCGAAAAGAAGGCCGTCTTAAGCGGCTCGCCGATAAGAGATGAACTTCTTACAGGAAGCAGGGAAAAAGGACTAGCGTTCACCGGCCTTACAGGCAATAAGCCTGTTATAATGATGATGGGCGGAAGCCTCGGCTCGCGTATAATAAACGAAAACTTAAGAAAAGCCCTACCTCTTCTTTTGCCGGATTTTGACATCGTGCATCTTTGCGGCAAGGGAAATCTTGATGAATCATTAAAAAGCACGCCCGGTTATGTTCAGTTTGAATATGTAAGTGCGGGCCTTAACGATCTTTTTGCCCTTGCGGACATAGTCCTTTCAAGGGCGGGTGCAAACTCTATCTGCGAGCTTTTGTCTTTAAGGCTTCCAAATCTTTTGGTGCCGCTTTCGGCCCAGGTGAGCCGCGGAGACCAGATACTCAATGCCGACTCATTTAAAAAACAGGGCTTTTCGGCCGTTCTTTGCGAAGAGGACATGACTCCCGAAACATTAAACGCTGCCCTTAGGGATCTTTATGCAAACCGTCAGGCATACATAAAGGCAATGGAAGGCAGCGATCTCGGAAACGGCGTTAAGACCGTTATGGGACTTATCAATTCACTTTCCGGCGCAGGCAGCGCCGATTAAGGAGAAAAAATGGATATTATAAAAAAAGCTTTATGTATCATAGCATGCCTTACACTTGCATTTGCCCCGCTGCTCGCCGCGTCAAATACCGCATATGCAGCACCTGACTCTGCTCAGGCCACCACAGAGGCCGTTTCCGAAGCCGAAACGACCGGTGAGGAGGACGGCGGCTTTAATCTTACGATCTTTATGGTCGCCGTGATCCTTTTGATCATCGTTGTTGTGGCTATAGTTGCCGCAGTGGTCACTACGACCACTCTCCCGATCATCGAATATTTCGAATAGGATCTAAAGCCCCTTCAGCACGGGAAACATCACTATCGCCATTATCATGCACATGAGCATGAAAGATGGTATCATGAGTTTTCCGTTTGCTTTCTGGCCCATGATCCTTGCGTTTTCCTTTCTCATTTCAAATGCAGTATCGGATTCTTTACTCAGTCGGTCCCCCATAAGGACCGACCCTTTTTTTAAGCTCTGCAGCAGACTTGCGGAAAGCCTCCTGTAGTCGCGGTCATCGCACCTTGCGGCCATGCACATAAAAGCATCCTCTATCTGACCGGTATTTTCCAGTTTTTTTACGGACAACAGTACTTCATCATAGCCTGCGCTCTTTTTTCCTCCTGCGTTAAGAGCAGCCTCATATTCGCTCCCTATCCTTTTCCATGCCGCCGTAACGGGCATGCCGGATGCCAAAAGCACCGAAAGCCTTGAAACTATGCCGGGGTAGTCTCTTTTCAGTTCGCCCTGTCTTTTCTTTATCTGCCTGTCCTTTCTTCCCGATGACAAAAGCCATATAAGAACGGCCGCAAATGCGCTGAGCACGGCAGAGGTCTCATATCCTTTTTCCTCCCTTGTAAAAAAGGCCAGTTTTTTATCGTTATATTCATCCGGAAGCGATAAATATTCATCGTCATATACCGCTTCATCGTTTATATACTGTGTCAGCCTTTGGGAAGCGGTCTGCTTTTTTTCCTTTGGAAACACTGCTATGTGCATATCAAAGGACTCTTCATACTCTCCGTAATAGACCGTAACTGTCAGTTTTACGTCCGTTCCTTCCTCCGGTATGCCATCTCTTATCTTTCCCGACGAGCTCATAACGGCAAGCGGATGGATCTCCCATTTAAGCTCTGCTCCGTTTGATGTCCGGCTTGGAAGCGACAGATCAAGCTTTACTTCATCTGCGGATATATTTCCCGAGAGTGCTTTTTCAAAGGCCTCCTTTGCGGCCGCTTTCATAAACTCATCAAGTGCCTCATCATCCGCATCCCGCTCTTTCACCTTCATATCTACCTTTACGGTCTCGCTGCCGGACACAGCATCAAGGGCGATGCTTTTTGCTCCGCTTCCAAAGGCCGGTCTTTCGATAAGCCCTACTTCCTTAGGCTCCTTTGCCGAAAAAAACAGCAGGCCGGTGATCAATGCCCCGGCAAAAAGCGCTGCGCATACCGCCGAAAGCCTTGTCAGAAACTCTTTTTTGATCACATCCTCGGTGCTGCTGCGCACCGCAAGCATACGATATTTTTCGGTACTTTCCGGCGATATCTTTTTAATATATTCTTTTACAAGCCTGCATCTTATCTGCGGAATTATCAGACAGATCGATAAGACTGCCGCCACCGCGGATATTATTACAATACATAACATATTTACACTGTTATCCTCATATATTTTTCACCGAGGCCAAATGCTGCGCCGTATACCAAAAGGCAGACAGTCATAAATGCTCTTCCTTCATTCGCTTCATACAAAGGCCCCACCCATTCATATGAAGTGAGGTTAAGATATGCAAGTATCAACAGAGGCAAAAGAAGCATCATGTTCTTTTCCATGCGCTTTTCGGTCAGCTCCGCTCTTACGGCCCGTTCCACACCTATTTTCTGCTCGAGCTGCGATGCAAATGTTCCCATGAGCCCCGAAAGACCTCCGCCGGTCCTGCGGGCATAGTCTGTAAGCTCGGCAAGCTCTGTAAGCTCGCGGAGCTTACTTTCTGCGGCCATCTCTCCAAAAGCCTTAACGGCCGGTTCTTTGACCGCAATCCTTTTGTTCATCCTGCTCCATAAAAAAAGCAGGCTGCTTCCGCCTCCCCACAGCCTCCTAAGCTCGTCTTCGGCATATAAAAACGCGCTTTCAAGTGCGCTGCCGGCGCGAAGGGCGGTCTCAGCTGCAAGCACGGCATCGAGTAGCTCCCTTATAAGGCGGTCCTTTTTATTTGCCTCGTCTCTTTTTCTAAGGCTTATATACACTGTCACCGCAGCCGGAAAGGTTGCCGCAAGGCCTGCTAAGCTCCGGTAAAAGAGCATTGCCAGAATAAGGCTTGTCAAAATCCCGCAAAGGGCAGGCAGTATATGATCCTTCAAGCAAAAGCATTTTCCCCGCCCTTGAAAGCTTTTCCCTTTTTCTAAGCTTTTTACCTGTGTATACAAGGCCTCCCCCGATCTTTCCCTCATCCGTTCCCTCCTCGGAATATTCAAACAAAGTCTGAAGCGGGATCTCTCCATCCTCTAAAGGCAGTACCTCCTCTATGGATACCACTTTCCTGCTTCCGTCCCTAAGCCTTGCCACCTGAACTATTATATCAAGCGCCGAAGCGATCTGTCCTCTTACAGCGGCAAGAGGCATATCCATGCCCATAAGTACCATCGTCTCTATCCTGCTGAGCATATCCTTTGGACTGTTTGAGTGCCCCGTGCTTAGACTTCCGTCATGACCGGTGTTCATGGCGGATAACATATCTATAGCCTCCGCCCCGCGGATCTCTCCCACTATCAGCCTGTCGGGCCTCATGCGAAGGGCGTTTCTTATAAGCTCTCTTATGGGTATTTCCTCTGCCCCTTCTGCAGAGCGTGCCCTTGTCTCAAGACGCACCAGATCGTCGCAGCCCGATATCTGAAGCTCGGCGGAATCTTCTATGGTTATGACCCTTTCATCACCTGCTATATATTCTGACAGGCTGTTTAAAAGGGTGGTCTTTCCGGACCCGGTTCCGCCGGAAATAAATATGTTATACTTTGCCTCAACCAGTGTCTTTAAGTATTCCGCCGCCTCCTTACTGATGCTTCCGTTTGCGATCAGTCCTTCCATGGTAAACCTTTTCTGGCAGAACTTTCTGATGGTGAGGACTGGGCCGTCAAGAGCCACCGGGTACATGATGCAGTGCACCCTGCTGCCGTCTGAAAGCCTGGCATCGGCTATGGGCCTTGCCTCGTTTATGTGCCGGTTCACTCCCGAAACGATATTTGTAACAAGGTTTTCAAGCGCTGTTCTGCTTGAAAAGCTCTTTTCATAGCGGAAGACCCTTCCGCCCTTTTCATAAAATATCTTTTCGGGGCCGTTTACCATCACTTCGGTGACATCCGGATCATCCAAAAGGTCGCTTATGACATCAAAGCGCCTGAAGCCGTCAAACAGCTCTTTTTTTATTTCTATCTTTTCTTTTAAAGGCAGTCTTTTGGCTTCTGACTCTATGCAGCCGTCTATTATCTTTGATATCTTCCTGTCATCAAGCCCCTGCATGCCTCCTATCTCGCCAAGTATCCTTTTGCGCAGGCTTTCCCTGATCTCTTCTGTCATATATCTGCCCTCTTTTCTACAGATATTTTCTTATATATTCTTCATACTCGGCCGAAAAGGTGATCTCGCCTGCCACCGGCCAGGCGGCAAAGGGCGGGCGGACCTCTTCATAGCTCTGCAGGGATATTCCGGCCGTAGAAAGATGTCTGTAAAAAGCTCTGAGCTTTTCCTCTTCTCCCCTGCCCTCCAAAACGGGGATCATTACTTTGTCAAAGCAGGCGAGCGCGTCTGCGGGAATCAGGCTTCCCATATCGACTATCACGGCCGCATAGCCGCTTTCTTCCAAAAAGTATCTGACAAGGGAATTTATCTCTTCCCCCGAAAGGCTTTTTATGTCTTCCGGCAGTTCCGGCGGGCAAAGAAAGTCAAACCTTCCCGCACTAACCACGATCTCACGCTCTTTTTCCCTCAGAAAGCCCTGCGCATTGTAATAAACAGCGTCCGCAACGCTCCCCTCACTGTCCGGGCAAAAATATGTTTTTAACGGCGAATATTCCTCAAGGCTTATAAGCAGTGTGGGCACTCTCTCCCCCATGATGCGGGAAAGCGCAACGGAAAACAGCGTAGCGCCGCATCTGTGGACAGGAGAATATACCGCGATGCTCTTTTTTTCGTTTATGCCTAATGAGGGGTCATCCCTTCCCCTTATCTCTAAGAGAAGCTCCGTAAGTGTTCTGTATTTATATATCAGCCTGACCCCTGCCTCCCCGGCGGCCGCAACCTCCTCTTTGGAAGGTCTTTCCTCGCACAGACCGATGACCTCGCCCACATTTATCCCTTTCATGTCCGGCGTAAACTCGTCCCATGCTATAAGAAGGGTCCTTAAGTAATGTTTTTTTGTAAAGAGCGCCACATTTTCCGCCTTTGTAAATTCGACTGTAAGGTGACTCTCTCCCATTCTCTTTACGATCCCTTCCATAAGCCTTCTGGCATACACGGGATCGCGATCGTAGATACCGATATAGTTTTCCATAATTTGCCTCCCGAAAGCATTATCCATCACCTAAAAAAAAAGTCAAGGGCAGCGATGATGGCCGCTGCCCCAGTTTACTTATATCGGTACCTGATTTTTTACTGCATTTTACGCAATTCTGTAAAAAATTTTACGCCTCTAAAGTGCATTTCTCCCATTTCGTGCAAAAACGGGGCCCGATATGGGCCCCGTTTTAATATTTCGTAGAATTTTACTTTTTTCCTGCTATGTCTATCCTGACAAGCGCTCTTTGAAGAGCAAGCTCTGCTCTCATAAGGTTCATGTCCGAATGGTATCTTGCAAGCTGCCTCTGGGCATGTTCTTTTGCTTTGTTGGCCCTTTCGACATCTATCTCTTCCGGCCACTCGACGATCTCCGCAAGCACGCGTACCTCGCTTGGGCTTATCTCCAAAAAGCCGGAATGAAGGGCTGCCGTTTTTGTTCCTTCCTTTTCGTGGATCACAAGCTTGCCGGGCTGGAGTATACAGGTCTCTGCCACATGACCGGGATATACGCCTCTGTATCCGTCAGTAGAGCGAAATTCCACCATGGTCACATCGCCTTCATAAAATATCCTGTCAGGTGCTATTATGCTTAAATGCATCGTATCTGCCATGGCTGCCTCCAATCAAATATACTCTTTATACTCTCTTTAATACATCTTCAATGCTTCCTGCATTAAGGAAACAGCTTTCGGGTATGTTGTCATGCTTGCCTTCAAGGATCTCCTTAAAGCCCATGATAGTATCCGCAAGGGGAACATATCTTCCGTCCGTTCCCGTAAACTGTTCGGCAACGAAGAAGGGCTGCGAAAGGAATCTCTGTACCTTTCTGGCTCTTGAAACGAGCTGCTTGTCTTCTTCTGACAGTTCATCCATACCGAGAATGGCTATGATATCCTGAAGCTCACGGTACCTTTGAAGTATCTCCTGAACACCTCTGGCAACGGCATAGTGCTCTTCTCCGACGATCCTGGGGTCAAGGATACGGGATGTGGATGCAAGAGGATCCACTGCGGGGTAGATACCCTGCTCAACTATTGCTCTTGAAAGGACCGTTGTTGCGTCAAGATGCGCAAACGTTGTTGCCGGCGCGGGGTCCGTAAGGTCATCCGCAGGCACATATACAGCCTGTACGGAAGTGATGGAACCGTTCTTGGTGGATGTTATACGTTCCTGAAGAGCGCCCATTTCCGTCTGAAGTGTGGGCTGGTAACCAACGGCCGAAGGCATACGGCCAAGAAGCGCCGAAACCTCGGAACCTGCCTGTGTAAATCTGAATATGTTGTCGATGAAAAGAAGGACATCCTTACCGCCCTGATCACGGAAATATTCTGCCATGGTCATGCCCGTAAGGCCTACTCTCATTCTTGCCCCCGGGGGCTCGTTCATCTGTCCGAACACCATGGTGGTCTTTGAAAGAACGCCTGATTCCTTCATTTCATAATAAAGGTCATTTCCTTCACGGGTACGTTCTCCTACTCCGGTAAACACGGAATACCCGCCGTGCTCTGTTGCGATATTTCTGATAAGCTCCTGAATAAGGACCGTCTTACCTACTCCGGCACCTCCGAAAAGGCCTACCTTACCGCCTTTCTGATAGGGGCAGAGAAGGTCTACGACCTTGATGCCCGTTTCAAGTATTTCCGCCTGGGTGGACTGCTCGGAAAAAGCGGGAGCTTTTCTGTGTATGGGCATATAGTGCTGTGTCTTTACCTGTTCTCCTCCGTCGATGGTATCGCCGAGGACATTGAAAATATGTCCTAAGGTCTCTTCGCCGACCGGCACTGTTATGGGTGCGCCCGTAGCTACCGCATCCATTCCTCTGCAAAGACCGTCCGTAGGTCCCATCGCGATGCATCTTACGATATCTCCGCCCAAATGCTGGGCAACCTCTACTGTAAGAGTGCCTCCGTCTTTTCTGTTTATTCTGATCGCGTCATTTATATCCGGCAGATCATCGCTTCCGAATTTGATATCTACAACTGCGCCGATGATCTGGGTTATCTTTCCGGTCGTTTCCATATAAATAATGCCCTTTCTCTTTTACTCTTCAAAGGCCCTGTCATGAGATCGCATTTGCTCCTGCTATTATCTCTGTCAGCTCCTGGGTTATCGAGCCCTGTCTTACTCTGTTGTATTCAAGCTCAAGGTCTTCTATCATTTCCTCGGCATTTGATGTCGCGTTGTCCATCGCCTGCATACGCGCGCCGTTCTCACTTGCAAGTGCCTCGCCGAGGGCTCCGTATATAAGACTTGCGATGTACTTCGGAACGATCTCCTCAAGCGCCTCCTGCTCTTCCATCTCGTAGTTCATAAGGGTGTTTGCATCCACATCTTCCGTATGCTGCTTCGGATCCACCGGAAGAAGCTGAAGGCTTCTCGGTTCCTGGGTCACCGTGTTTACAAACCTGCTGTATACAAGATGGATCTCGCCGATCTTTTCCTCTCTGTAATCGTTTATAAGCATCTTTGTTATCAGATAAGCATCCGCATATATGGGCGCGGAAATGGAATCCGAAAAATCCATTCCCATCTCATACCCTTTGTGCATAAGGAGCTCTTTGCCCTTTCTGCCCACCGGGTAGATAACAACATCTTTTTTGTCAAGGGAGGGATCCTCCGTGACCTTCCTTACGATGTTGGAATTATAGCCCCCCGCAAGGCCTCTGTTTGATGTTATTACAACGACCGCTTTCTTTTTGCATCCGTTGCCGCATGTGAAGGGATGCTTGATCCCCTCGCTCAGCTTAAGGATGGATGTGGTCGTGTCGTACATAAAGTCAAAGTACGGCTTGCTGTCTTCGGCCCTTTGTCTGGCCTTCTGAAGCTTTACCGTCGAAACGAGCTTCATGGCCTTTGTTATCTGACCGGTGCTTTCG
>JAEEGF010379991.1_pt1 | contig 29160 bp, 22 predicted proteins | sample 9134171 | NCBI WGS metagenome assembly JAEEGF01 (sample SAMN16246542, study PRJNA631951) | gut metagenome | biome: gut microbiome; feature: rumen; material: AP-attached | host: Bos | place: Iran: Karaj | collected 2018-10 | reverse complement strand
TCCGCCATTCCACCCTGCCGCCCCACACGCCGTCCCTCGTCCTTAAACAGCCACTTCAGCGGTTCGCAGAGTTGCAGGTGCATCTCCTTGGGCAGACCGCCCACATTATGGTGACTCTTGATCACCTTACCCGTGATGTTCAGCGACTCGATACGGTCGGGATAGATCGTACCCTGAGCCAGCCATTTGGCATCCGTAATCTTCTTCGCTTCGGCATTGAAAACCTCCACGAAATCACGACCAATAATCTTGCGTTTCTGTTCAGGATCCGTCACACCTGCGAGGTCGGCAAAGAACTTCGCACTGGCATCCACGCCGATTACGTTCAGGCCCAGCACCTGATAGTCGTCCATCACCTGACGGAACTCGTTCTTACGAAGCATGCCGTGATCCACGAAGATACACGTCAGATTACGGCCAATCGCACGGTTGAGCAGCACGGCAGCCACTGAGGAATCCACACCGCCGGACAGACCGAGGATCACACGGTCATCCCCCAACTGCGCCTTCAGTTCAGCCACTGTCGAATCAACGAAGGAAGCGGCACTCCACTCCTGACGGCTGCCACAGATATCTACCACAAAATTCTTTAACAACTCCTTACCCTGAAGTGTATGAAAAACCTCTGGATGGAACTGTACGGCCCAGATGGGCTGTTCTGTTGAGGCAAAGGCTGCATTCTGAACGTCCTTGGTGGAACCGATCACCTTAAAGTTCTCAGGGATGGCCGTGATCGTATCACCATGACTCATCCACACCTGTGAGTGCTGTTCGAAGCCTTTGAAGAGCGGATTCGCAGTATCCACCGTCTCCAGATTCGCACGGCCATACTCGCGGGAGTCTGCCTTCTCCACCTTGCCGCCCAACGTGTGGGAGATAAACTGCGCACCGTAGCAGATACCCAGCACGGGCACCTTGCCGACAAACTGCGACAGATCGACCTTAAACGCCTCGGGATCGTGAACCGAGTAGGGCGAACCACTCAGGATCACGCCGATCACCGAAGGATCGTCGTTCGGGAATTTGTTGTAAGGCATAATCTCGCAGAAGGTGTCCAGTTCACGAACACGACGACCGATCAGTTGCGTCGTCTGTGAACCGAAATCCAAAATAATAATCTTCTGTGTCATTGTTTATAATTGTTTGATAAATGATTCTGCATGATCGAGCGTGTCGAGTTTGCCCACATCCAGCAATTGCAAGTCGCGCGCCTCATAACCTCTGATCAAGTGATCGCCACAGGCCTTCAGGTAGAAGTCCATAATGGGGAACCGCTCCGGCCAGTCAGCCAATAGTGGCGTTAACGAAGGATGAAAGACATGAATACCGGAGAAAGCCAATAGACGATTTGCTTTCTCTCCTTTTACCTCGCCTGTCTCGATATTGGTCCAACCGTGTAGGCGCATCTCGTCATCAAACATCAGGTAACGCTTGGTCTTGCGCTCGCTCACTACCAGCAATGGGGCATCCATCGGGAGGGCGTTCAAATCGAGGTTGCTGAGAATATCCACATTATGAATCAATATCGGCTCTGAAGGATCGAAAAGCGGCAGTGCCTTCTTGATACCGCCACCCGTCTCCAGCAGGGCTTCGGTCTCGTCAGAGATACGGATATCAAGTCCGAAATGATCATTGGCTGCCAGATAATCTGTGATCTGACTGGCGAAATGATGCACGTTCACCACAATACGCTCATAGCCGGCCTTTTTCAGTTTCATAATCACATGCCAGAGCAGCGGCTGCCCCCCTACCCTGACCAACGCCTTTGGCATCGTATCGGTCAAGGGCTTCAGTCGGGTTCCGAGTCCCGCAGCAAAGATCATCGCCTGTTTCATGCCTGCAAAGGTACTAATAAGTGGGCAATATTCCAAAAAAAAGTGTATTTTTTTAAGAAGTGCTTGCTCGTGTCAGTCAAAAATTGTAATTTTGCCACCAAATAAACTAAAGGCATCATTAAATAATGATTAAGAATCAGATTAAAAGTTCCATTCAACGGGCACGAGCCGGTATAGCATTCATCATTGCAGCAGCTGTACTCTCTCAGTTGGTCAATATGGCGCAATATATCTATACCCGTAAGAGCATCCAGAAACAGTCGGTAGAGAAGACGTATAACAACATGTTGAAACTGCAGCGCACAGCCAAACTCCAGACGAGTGTGGAGAGTGCTGTGCAAGCCACGATGGGTGATGTGCGCGTCAACCTGAACAATCCTGAAATGTTTTATGGTATTACCTCACGTCTGGTAGCCAACAACGAGTATATCGTGGGCAGTGCCATCGCCATGCGCCCAGGCTATTATCCCGATAAGGACAAGTTGTTTGCGCCTTTTGCCTATCCTGAGAACAAAGACGGCGAAGGACAGCCACGCGTCAAATTGTTGCCCTTCGACTACACCCAGGAGGAATGGTATGCCACTCCTATTCAGAAGGACTCTGCCATGTGGACGGAACCTTATTTCGACAAAGGCGGTTCCGAAATGCTCATCCGCTCATACAGTTTGCCCATTCACGACCATGAGAACCGTGTCGTCGGCATCCTGACCGCTGATGTCTCCTACAAGGATCTGGCTACGGAGGACGACTTTACCTATGATGAGATCGACAAGATCAACATCGTCGGTTTCATCTTCCAGGTGTTAGGTCTGCTACTCGTATTCTATATCGTATGGAGATATGCCTCGAAATTCAAGCAGTTCAACCGTCTGGTCATGGAACAGGAGTTGCTGACAAAGGAACTCCAGATTGCCAGCGACATCCAGACGGCCATGCTGCCCAATATCTCTGACATCGAGAATGCCCGCCATCACCTCGACGTGCAGAAGACGCTGCTCTCTGCGCCCGACGTGAGTGCCGACTTCTACGACTATTTCTACATTGGTTCAAAGGTAGTCTTCTGTATTGGTGATGTGCCAGGCAGTAACGTGAAGGCCGCCCTGATGATGTCGATCATCCGCAGCATCTTCCGCACGTCAGCCAACGCAAACAGCATCAACGGCGAAGCCCCGTCACCTGCGGCAGTCATCCGTTCGATGAACAATTCCTTGTGTTCGGTCAATCATAGCGAGATGTTCGCCACACTCTTCGTCGGCGTGCTCGACCTCAACAGCGCCGTGCTCACTTACAGTAATGCAGGCAACCCCGCCCCTGTGGTCGTCAGTCCCTCTACAGGTGCCAAGTTGATCGACACCGATCCCAACATCCCTGTGGGCATCATGGAGAACTACGAATACACCGAACAGCATATCACGCTGATCGAAGACTTTACCCTCTTCCTTTATAATGACGGTCTGTATGAGACGGAGAACACCAACCACGAGCCCTACGGTCAGAAGCGGATGCTCACACGCCTCGTTGCTTCCGCCCACCGCAATGATGGACCTAAAAAAATACTCTCCAGCATGCAAGAAGCAGTGGAGAGTTATCGTGGTTCAGCACCTCAAGAGGATGATATCCTGATGCTGACATTAAAGATGATCTGATTACGGATACCACTTTACAGTAGGATCTGCCACATAATTGGTGAACTTCGGGTAAACAGCTTTAAGACTTTCCTTCTCATCCAGCCACTTGAAGGTGGGATCTACAAGAATCTTACAAGCAGAGTCTCCAGGTTTGGCATAAAGGGGATGCCATTTCCCATCATCTTTTTTCACTTCAATCGCAATATCAAGTACCGATGAGAACGAGCCCTTGATGGAGAATGATACGGGATCCTTCTTTGCACTCGGCAGGCCCTTTTTATCTGCATTCGTATTCACCATCGTCTTCTGATCGACACCGAACATTTCGTGAACCTCCAATAATTTACCACCGTTTTCACCGTTAATACGAAGTGGCAAGGTACCACCAGCAGCCTGCAGCACACAGTCGGCCCCTTCCTTCGTCAGTGTCACGTCAAGCACGATATCATTGAAGTCGAAGTCTGTGTTTTCCGAAGCGCTGAGGTCCTCGCCAATCACGCGCCAAGTTTCAGGAGTTGGAGGCACAGGCTTCTCTGGGGTAATCAGAGTTGGATACCAATTCTCTACATTCTTATTCACAGCAATGATGATATCGTTGCAGTCGTAATCATTATCATAAAGATCTTCTATACCGACAACCCACGAGTTATATAACTTTTCTCCATCTTTTTCGTCGTAAGTCACGGCAAAGTATTTGTCTTCTTCATTATCGTTCAGATAACGGTTTGTATAATACTTCTTTCCATTGATCTTCACATAGAAGCCGACTCTGTCATTAACAGGTACATCTACAGGATCGTCACCTGATCCATCTCTTAGCGTAAAGAATTTGCCATGAACCGTTTTGGCGGGGGATTCATAAGTCCAGATATCTCTACCTTCATAAGGCTTAGGTGTTGTCCACTGACTTGGGGTCGTGGGTCTGTCATACTTCGTATATTGGAAGTATGCTTTTGTTTCCAGATCTTTGTCAAACGACTGAACCAGCATCACTTCCTTACGTTTATCAGGCGTTTCATCTTTACCATAATGATAATAACCGATCTCAATGTCCTTTACTATCGTATAGGAGAAAATGATATCGAAACGGAATGGACCATTGTCTTGAAACTCAAAGTTCTTCTGGATGCCTTCAGCAACCTTTTTTCCTTCAGGCAGACGATCAAAGATGGCATCGTAGTAACTCTGGGTATATTCCTTATCATAGTCATCATCAATAAAGTAGCCGGTTTCAGAGCCACGGGTCATGCCACGGGCAGCAGCGACACTCGCATTAAAGCCCCAGTCTTGATTAGAAGCAATATCAACTCCTACATAAGACTTGAACGCAGCATCATACTCTTCCTCCGGCGTCGGCGTCGGTGTCGGCGTCGGTGTTGGTGTCGGACTGGGTGGAATATCATCCGGTCCTTTCACGCAACCAGTTGTTAACAGTGCACAGATGGCAGTAGCCATCAACGGCATCAATAGTTTTTTCATATTGGTTGAATTTAAATGTTAATATTACTCATCCTCTGAGTTCATCCGCATCGATGAGCCCACATCCTCGTTATGGGCAGCATCTTCTTCCTGCTTCTTCTGGGCAGAAGCCTGCTGGTCTGTCTGCCACTTGATATGGGCATCCTCAATCTCCTTCAGTTTCTCATCATGGAGTTGGTCGCGTTTCTTCGTCCACCTATCGCACGTTTCATCCACGCCCTTCTTCACTTTGTCCATATCCTCAGGCTTCTCGTCAATACCCAAAGCAGCAAACTGCATGTCGGCTTCCATCCTGGCCTTCTCCATGTCGGCCTTACACATGTCGTAGAAAGTGTTGGCGCCCTGTTTCAGCACGTCATAGCGGTCGTCATTCACCTCAGGCATCTTCAGCCTCAGTAACTGCACTTCCTGTTCGCCACTGCCGTCTTGCGGATCCACCGTTTCCTTCTGAATCTCCTGTATAAACTCCGGATGGTAGCTTCTGACAGCATCTGCGATATCACGCATATCATCCTGGATCTTCGGTATGACATAAATCGAATAGTCATCACCGTTCCTCTTACCGGCATACGCCACGTCTTCCAGATTCTTCGGTTCACCCTCTATGGGCACCTGTATGGGCAGCAACGAGGCTTCCTCGGCTTTCACACAGAGATTCAGATAACGGTAGTTCAAGGCTCCTACATAAGCCTTCAGTTGTTCTGAAAGTTGTCCCAACTGATTGATAATAGCTCGTTTCATATCTTATTCTATTTTTAAGATTCTACTTTTTTATTGTTCCTTCGGTGCATCCTCGGTCTTGAGCTTTGCACTCAGGCTGCCACCGCCGCCTCCGGAACCGGCTCCCATGCCATCGCTGATGTTAGGCGACTTGAAGGCACTCTTGGCCTCGATGCTGTCGCCGACCACCTTCGGAGCCTTGAGCTCGTCCTTGACCTCCGTCTTGGCATTGATGGTTGTCTCGCCATAGACCTGGGTCTTGTCGCCGCCCAACGAGGCTTTGCCGCCGTCGAGCTGCACCACGGCCTTGCCGTCGCCCTGCTGGATCTCCAGCGTCTTGTCGGCAAAGGCACCGATCTCCTCGCTGACTGCCTGGATCTTCTTGCTCTTGATATCCTTCGACTTCGCTCCGACATACATCTTCTCGCTGACGAGGGTCATCGTGCTGCCTGCAGCCAGTGCCGAGTCGGTGAGTTTCTCCTTATCGACATCCATCGACTTCACGGCCACCGCCTTCGCATTCAGGCTGATGCTACCCGTAGCCTTGCCTTCGGTATCGGCAGCCAGCATACCCATCTTCTCCGAGCGCATCTCGATCTTACTGTCCTTCGTCAGTGCCTTGGGCTTCAGCTGACCGTCGGCCACCTCGTAGTCGAGGGTCTCCACGGCTACCGTCTTCGAGCGGATGATCACGTCACCCTCAGCCGTATATTCGCCCTTGGTCACCTTACCCTTGTCGTCACGTGTGATGTCCTTCGGATTCGTCGTAGCCACCTCAATGGTCTTGGCGGTGATGCTCACCTTACCGTCGGCTGCCAGGCCCTTCTCCGTAAAGGCATCGTCCTTCTGCTGGTAGTCCATCGCCTCAAGGTTGATCTTCTTCGACAGGATATTCACCTGACCGGTAGCAGTCACCTCGTTGCCATCCTCCTTTGAGTTGGCAGTGGAAATCAACACATTTTCAGATGTCACATTGAACGAGCTACCCTCCACCAGGGAATTGTCGTCCTGATTCATACTGACATTCATCCTTGGCGTCCAGACGCTGACACCGGCACCGTTGTTCGCATGCAGGTTGCCGTCGCCATCCACCGTGGTCAAGGCGATGCTCTCCGCGTTTAGCGACAACTGGGCCCCTGTGGTATTCTTCTTGAAGTCGTCGCCCGACTTGATGGCATTCTTCTCAGCTTCCAGGGCAGTGATCTGACGGTTCAGCTCCGCCTGCCTTGATATGCTGTGGATAAAATCAACGGTCACACGGTACAAGGCGGGGATCAGACTCTCCACATTGGCGCGTCCTCTCTCAATATCCACCATGTTCACACGGGTGTTCATGAAACCGTCGTTCTTCTCCTCCGCGTCATCCATGAGCTTCTTCAGGTCCTTATAGAACTGCTCGATCTCGTTCTTCTGCTTGTCTGTGACACTCTTCAGGTCACTCTTCTGCTTTTTCAGGGCAGCCACATTGGCCTCGATAGCGGCCTTGCGCACCTCACTGGAGACGGAGGCATCGATATCCAATGCCTGATCGGCATGGATGGTGACACCGCTATCCCTCGGCACAGCAACGGCCTGTGAGAAAGCGTCCTTGGCATCATTGCTCTGGAGCACCACCGAACGGGCCTGTGTCAGTACGGCGGAATGGGGATAGACCACCGCCTCCTGACCGTCGATACCGGGATCGACAGCCGTCTGCCGGATCACGGGGGCACGGTTGATGATGGTACCCGTCTCACCGACACCCTCCACGTCCACCTCCGTACCGCGGATAATCACCTTGCCTGAGCCTTTCAGGTCACCGCTCTTATCCACATGACCGATGATGATCTCGGGTGCGGAAAGCACGATGCGGTTTTCGTCATAGATATACTGGCCACTGTCCATACGGTTGAAGATCTCGGTCTTCATCTGCTGAACGGCTGTCTTTTGCTTGTGAATCTCTGCGAGATCCTTTTCCACGCTGCTCTGGAAGTCATTCAATATTTTCTTCCAATCATCAAATATATAATCCATAATCGTCCTCCTTATAATAATTAAGCATTAGCACCCAGCATCACATTTCTCACTCTGGTGGCAGGCCCATTGACTTGAGGCTGATTGGCACTCACCTCGTAGTCTTCAAGACCTGTGTTGGCACGGTAGATGCCCCTGTCAAGAACCATCGTACCGTCTCCGCTCGCAAACAGGATCTCGCCTTTCTTGCTGGAGCCAAACGAGAAGTCATCAGCAAATTCCATAAAGCCCTTGACGTCAAACATACCCTTTAACGGATCGAGGATGCCGCCTACAACTGCATCGCCAACCTTTTCCAAGGTAGACTTCTCCTCTTTCTTGACAAGCGTCTGTATGCTTCTGACATACTTCGCCCAGTCGGCATCAGAGCAGTCGTAGGCTGGTTCCGGGAATACCGTAGCCGCTAAGCCGAGTCCTGCACTCTCCGTTGCGGCACGTGGAATTTGCAAAGCATTCACCAATGCGATACTGAGCTTTCTGAGTACCTTTTTCTTCTCATCATCTGAAACCTGATAGTCAACACTGAAGTCCTTGAACCCGTCCAGATCCTTGAATTGCTTCTTTAACAGGCAATCATCCGGTAAATTAGCCGCAGTAAACACCTCACGCACCTTATCATAGTCCTCAGGAATATTCGCTGTACTGATCTGGAAGTCCTTCAGTTCTTTGATACAGGATGCCAGGAATGATGTTGCTTCCTTGATTTCATTCTTCGCAGCATTCTGACGGGCAACGGCTTCTGCCCATGCAGCCTGTTTTTCCTCTTTTGAGCCTTTCAAGGCAGCGATTGTAGGCGCTCCCCCCAGGAATTTCTTCATGATAGCCGGTTTGCACTGACCATTCGCTTCCACATCTTCATAAAGACCCGTAAATGCCAAAAGTGCATTGATATCCGTTTGAGGATTATCCCAAAGAGACGGGATAATGTCAGACAGCTTCTTACATTGGGCCTCTTTTTTCATATTTACACAGGTTGCGAGCATTGGAGCCAACGCGCCCTTGACATCACGGACAGTCTCATACCGATGCTGAAGACGCAGGTATGAGTCATTGATGGCATCACGCAGCTGTTCAAACGACTCGGCGACCTTCCTGTCATCCCCACTGGCAGTTGATTTACTTGCCTTTTTCTTCGGCTTATAGGCCTCAATCGGATAACCGGCCTTCTTGCCGCCTGCCTCCATCATCAGGAAGCGGCCTGCCGTGATCTGCAGCTTACCCTCCACAGGCTTGAACATAACCTCCAGGACATGACGAAGCAACGAGAGGTCGGTAAGCTCCACCAACATAGAGGAGAGCTTCGAGGTGACGGTCTTGGTGATCGTCGCGGCCAACGACACAGCATTAATATCCTCACCATCCATCAGGAACTTCTGCTTGATGTTCTTGCCCGAAGCCAGCGTGATGTTACCGCCTGCCTCGATCGACACGTTCTTACCCTTGATTTTGATGTCACCGTTAGGCGCACTGAGGGAAATGCCCGTGAAGGCATTGATCTTCACGTCACCCCAGGGCGACTTGATGGAGATGTTACGCTCGTTGGTACTACCCTTGATGCTGTAGAAGCCGTACTTGTCCGTCAACTCAATGTTTCCCTCCAGGTTCGCACTCTTTTCGAAATCCAGACCCGGAAGTGAGTCACCCGGCCAGAAGCCCTGAAGCAGTTTGAGTCCGGGATTGAAGGAAGCCAGCAACGCGGTCAGGCCTGCACCCGATCCGTCGGTCATCAGGATCTTCTGTTCCGCCGGTGTCTGGAACACCTGCTGGTAAGTCTTCATCTGAGCAGGCATCTTAGCCTCCACGGAACCCATCACGTAGGGGCGCTCAATATTGCCCGCCACGTAATTGACGATCACTTTCTGACCCTTTTCATGCCAACTATAGACACCCGCCTTAGAGGCACCGCCTGCAGGGGAATAGAGCAGCCAGGGCGAACTCCACTCCTTGTCACCTTGCCAGCCGTACTTGATGCGCACGCGATTCTGGCGCAAGGGATCTTCTTTCGTTCCCTCAACCACCTCTGCCAACTGCGGACCGGAGCGGCGGATATGTCCCTCAGGAATCACCGAAGGATAGCTGGTGTATTCATAGACCTTGACTTTTTCCGTTTTCTTTTCTCCAGTCTCCTTATCCGTGACCTCAACCTCCTTTTCTTCCACCAACGAAGAATCCGCAGGAACGGCAGTCACCTTATAGCAGACCTTCGACATGTCAACCCTGACATCCACATATTGGTTATCCACGATGGCCATCTTCTCCGGCTGATAGCCCTCCACATTCACCACCAGATAAGTATTCTTGTCGTAAGTGATGATCTGGCCCAACTTGATGTCAGGATAGGTCGTGTCGAAATCCATTACAATGGCATTGCGCCCGGATGCGAACTCCTTCTCCACGATATTGATGTACTCCTTCGTATTCAGGAAGGGCTTGTACTCAGAGAACTGGTTGAACTCAGTAGAGCCATTGAACTGATTATCGTTAAACTTGGTCTCTTTCCTTTTCTTGCTGAAATAGTCACTGTCGAACTTATCGTTCTTTTCATCACTGAGCTTATTGGCCTTTTCCAGGTCAATGATATCATCCACACCTGTGTTGACCAGGAACTGCCAGATGGTCTTGTCGTTGTTCAGGAAGGCCGCCAGCTTCTTCACCACATAGATATCGCCGTCCAGATCCTTGAAGTTAAGCAGACTGTTCATACGGGTCTTGACCGTATCGTACTTACCTTTGAGCAGGTCGTTCTTAAGGATCTGCTCGTCAATCGGCGCCTCTGCATGGAGCTGTCCGGGATTCGACTGCTTCTGCTGGGAAGTCAGGTCACAATAGGTGACCGACTCTGCCGATGCCTTATAGTCGGTATTGGCAATAGCCGCATAGCCATAGCCTATCAACAGCTTCTTGTCCTCATAATACATAAACTCACCCCATCGGTTGGTGGTGCGCTTCAGGAAGTCATAGAAACTCTCGTTATACTGCACGAGATAAGGGAACAGATGCTCCGTACCCGCCTTGTTGCCGTCTTTATCCTTGGCCAGCTTGATGTGCTTCATGTTGGCATAATCGAAATCCACCGTCTTTGTCGCATCATAAGGCAGCTTATAGTTCTTGATCTCATTCTTCAGGATGTCCTCGCCCAACTTCTGCGAGACGAACGTACGGCAGTAGTCCTCCTGAGTCAACAGGAAGTCGGGACTGTACATCTTGAAGGTGACATACATCGCATCCTTCTTATAGGTAGGCTTGATCTCCTGCACGAAGTAGTCGTCACACACCAGCTTGTCGTCACACTTCAGGATCACCTTCTTGTTGAGGAACGATGCCTCCAGGGTGTCTCTGGGAATGGAAGCCAGAAGGGTCACACTGCCGTCTTTCTGCTGATCGTCCTTGGTTCCCGGGGCAATCTGCACCTCGGCATGGATCTCGTTCGGACTGTACATCTTCTTGGTGAAGCGTCCGTTCTGGAGATTCAATGCAAAACAAGTCGTACCAGAGCCTTCTGATTTTACGCTGCTAGATTTCCTCGGATCATTAGGATCACGGACAATGGCGGTCTTTGTCCAGGGCACCTTGTAATAACAATAACCTTCCTTATGCTCGGAGCCTGTGGACATCGTGATATTGATGGGACTTTCTTTAGAACCATCAGGCTTCAACGTATCTGTTACGCCGCAAAATGTCAATTCAAACTTTGCCATAGACTTTTTTTTAATTTAATGGATGAATATACTCTTTAAATTATTCTGCTCTTCCCTACCCAGATAAATGGTAGAGCGTACGAGCACCTTCACATCGAGTTCCATCTGCTTGTCGAGACCGCTCTCATCGCGCAGACTGCTGTATTTCTCCTCCACACTGACCACATAGCCGTTCACCACCATGCCGTCCTCATAACCTGCCAGACGCGAATTGTTGTCGTAAGTCACGTTGAACAGGATGGAGAAGTCATTATGTCCGTTCAGTGCCAGACGCTGATACAGTTCTCTGGCATGCGACGGTGAATTCACACGGATCGTAAACTTCAAGATGACGGGCTTCGAAGCACCATACACATCACTGGAGTTGTTACGCATACGTTCACACTCGTATGAGAAATTCTGCAAGACCAGACATTTCTCCTTCAGCACATTCTTGGGGTTCTCCAGGAAACTATCCTGAACCAGCACCGCTCTTAACTCATTAGAAAGTGTAGCCATAACCTAATACTATTTATAAATGCTGAAACAATACATCGTCAACTGTTATCGACTCTGCCTCGATGGCGAGCGTCAGATTCCTGCGCCTTGAAGAGTTGATATCATAATTCTCAGAGAGCGAGAAGCACTTGGCATCCTCGAAATAGATGACCTGGGCGTCTGATTCATCCAGTTTGGCCTCTGCGGCAAGACTGATGACGATTCGACCACTTTGCACACCTTGGCTGTCATACCACTCAAACAGGTTCAGATCGTTCTTACCTGGAGCCACGACATCCACTTCCAGTCTTTCACAACGTGCCATACCTTCTGGACGGTAGGAGTTGTAAGGGCGAGTAAACACAAAACGGCAATCAGAAACCAAATAACTTTTGGAGTAACGGCCGATATTGTTATCGCCAAATTCTAATGCTGCTATTAATGCCATATTTTTAACTATTTAAAATTTTTACTGCAAAATTACAGCCAAATAGGGTTGTATGCAAATATTTAATCCATTATTTATCCTACTTGTTGCGACACAGACGCCGACAAACGACAAACAGCCCCCGCTCAGGCTTCCGACTGTCGCGCCTCCAGGGTCTGCGTGATATGTTGTTCGCGGTGGCAGATGCGCACCTCAATACCAAACTTCTCGTGGATATGCTCAGCCAGATGCTGGGCAGAATATACGCTGCGATGCTGACCGCCTGTACATCCGAAACAGAACATCAGCGAGGTGAAGCCACGCTGGATGTAACGGCGCACATGGGCATCGGCCAACTTATATACCGAGTCGAGGAACGTCAGGATTTCACCGTCGTCCTCCAGGAATCGGATCACGGGCTCGTCGAGACCCGTCAACTTCTTATAAGGCTCATAACGACCCGGGTTGTGGGTGCTGCGGCAGTCGAACACGTAGCCGCCGCCGTTGCCGCTCTCATCCTCAGGGATACCCTTGGTAAACGAGAAACTGAACACGCGCACCACCAACGGACCCTGCGCATCATACTTCGAGAAGGTGGCAGGTCCGTCCTGCGGGTGTGCCTTATAAGGATTCAGGTCGGTAGTCTTATAACCGTCGGCACGACTGCCGATCGTCTCTATCTGGGCATACTGCGGCAGTTCGGTGAGCTGTCGGAGCACCTCCATCAGATAGGGGTAATGGAATTGCGACGAGCTGTCCAGCAGCTCGCGCAGGTTCTGGATGGCCGGAGGTATCGACTCGATGAAGTGCTTCTTCTGCTCGTAATAGCCACGGAAGCCGTAGGCACCCAGCACCTGGAGGGTACGGAACAGCACAAACAGCGCCAGCCTGTTGGCGAAGTGGCGCACGGGAGGCACTTCAGTGTAGTGCTTCAGCGAGTTGTAATACTCCGACACGAGCTCACGTCTCAGCTTATGGGGATATTTGGCAGATGCCTGCCAGAGGAAAGAGGCCAGGTCGTAGTAATAGGGTCCCTTCCTGCCGCCCTGATAGTCGATGAAATAAGGATTCCCCTCCCGGTCGAGCATCACGTTACGGGCCTGGAAATCGCGGTAGAGGAAACTCTCCACCTCAGGCACGGGATTGTCCGTGTCCGTCGTCAGATCCTTGGCAAACAGCCGGAAGTCTGCCTCGAGTTTCAGTTCATGGAAGTCGATCTCCGTAGCCTTCAGGAAACAGTATTTGAAGTAGTTCAAATCGAAGAGCACGCTATCCACATTAAACTCTGCCTGGGGATAGCAGTTGGAGAAGTCGAGTTCACGGGCACCGCGCAACTGGATGTTCGGCAGTTCACGGATCGTCCTGCGCAACAGTTCCTGCTCCTTCAACGTGTAACGGCCACCGGCCTCACGACCACCGCGCACGGCATCGAACAGCGACACCGAACCGAGGTCGGTCTGCAGGTAACGCAACTGATCATCGCTGGCAGCCAATATCTGCGGCACGGGCAACTTACGACGGTTGAAGTGCTCTGTCAGATAGAGGAACGCATGATTCTCATCACGGCTGGTGCCGATCACACCGATCACCGTCTGCCCCTCCTTGTCGGTCAGTCTGTAATAGGAACGGTTACTGCCCGCCCCCGTCAACTGATGGATATGGGCAGGCTCTGCCCCCTTCCATTGCTTATAGAGTTCTATCAGTTGCTGCATAGCGTCAATTTCGTAATTATTGGAATTCTGTGACAAAGATAGATATTTTCTACGAAAAAACCATCAAAAAAACACATTATTTTTCTTTTTTCACTCCTTTTTCTCTTATCTGGGGTCAGACCCTAAACTAAAAACCTCGCACTGGGGCCAGACCCCAGCACGAGGTAGGGTTCAGATCCGAACCCCTGCGGCGGCACTTCCTAACGCACCTAACAAGGCTGTGAGCACCGCCACGGCGACCTTCGCAATCGTCTTCCAATGTCGCATCATCGTTTCCTCCTTTCTTTTTTAAAGTTAATTAATCACCGGGCTGATCATCTTCAGGATCGGTCGGGGTCGGGATAATACCACTGCCACCGGTCGAAGAGCCATTACCACCATTCACGGTCTCTGAGCCTGCCGAAGGGTTGGGCTTCGAGGTGTCCACGTCGTTCTTAGGTGCCTCCTGTACGCTACAACCAGAGATAAACGTCTTCTGACGCTGACCCTCTGAGTCGGTCTTTACCTCGGGCATGAACAGCACATGCAGACCCTTGATGTTCTTACGGGCGTCGAAATCGGATGCCTTGTCGGCACCAGTGCTCGACATACCGATCTTGAACGTTCCGAAGCCGTTGAGCTTCACGCGCTTAGAGTCCTGGAGCTGATCCTGCATGGTCTCGATGAGCTCGGAGATCACAGCCAGGATATCGCTCTTCTTCACGGTACAGTTGCGCTGCATGATCGTGGCCAGTGCATCGGTATCCACGGTGTTGGTCATCACGGCACGAGGGTACCACTTGCCGTAGCCCTTGGCCTTGGGTGATGTCACCTGCGATAATCGGTAGAATACTGCCATATCGTCCTCCTTTCTTTACTCGGGATTCGCATCCCTACTGCGTTAAACACTACTTAGGGCAGGTGTTTCCTGCTTGCAGTCATCATCACTGATTGACGATGCAAGTGAAGTGCAAGGCGAATGCAGAGCCGAGCTCGCTCGAGCTATGCTGAGCCGCAGCCTTCACTCGCCGATGCATCTCAAATGCATCGGCAAAGGTACAAAAAAATAAGACCGATTCCAAGAGAATCAGCCTTATCGAGTTAGCCAAAATGCTATTGACGAATCAACCTTTATGTAAACTCAAAGAAGGTCGTTAAACCTGTGAGGTCAAAGATCTCGCGGAGGTCATCGGAAAGGCCCTTGAGGATCACACGACAGCCGTTAGGCTTGGTCTGTTTCAGGATATCGACCAGAATGGTCAGACCGCTCGATGCTATGAAGTCCAGTTTGGTGCAGTCGATGATGATATCCTGATCCTTGCAGTCGAAGAGTGGCTTGCATGCTTCAGCGGTTTCAGCAGCGGCAACGGTATCGAGCCGCCCCTCAAAAAACACCAGCATATTACCGTCTTGTTCTTGAATGATTGTATTCATTTTGATGATGATTTATTGTTTATTCTCTAAATTGTCTAATCGCTTTATCATGGTCAACGCATTACAGTCATCAATGCGCTCATAACTGACGCTATCCATGAGTTTACGCATCAGGAAGATGCCCAACCCACCCCTTCGACGCTGCTCCAACGGCAGCGTGACATCGGCTTCAGGCATGGCTGTGGGGTCGAAAGGCGCACCGCTGTCGTAGATGTTAACCAGCAACAGAAGGTCGTTCGCGCTCATATCAATCCTGACTTCTCCTTTCACGTCGGGCGGATAGGCATACAGCATCACGTTAGTCACGGCCTCCTCTATTGCAAGAAGCATCTTCTTGGTGAGATTCTCGCTGAATCCCAGTACCTCACAGGTTTCATTCACGAAGGCTGCCAGTCGCCTCAACTGCATGGTGTCGTTAGGCAGCACAAGAGTCTTGTTGTATATCACGTGATGTTCCGGTTTGATATACTGGATGGCCATCATGGTCAGGTCGTCACTCTGCTCTGCCTCACCCACGAACTGGTGGACGGCATCCGACATCTTATCGATCAGTTGACGGGGCTCCAGTTGATCGGCCTCACGGGCTTCCTTCGCCACATCGAGCACACGGTTCATCTTGAACTGCTGATGTTGCGCTTTCTCGGCTTCGGTCAGTCCGTCGGTATAGAGGAAGATCGTGGTGTTTGCGAAGATGTAGGTATCTTGCAGGATGTACTTCCATTGGGCAAAAAGGCCTACTGGCACATTCGGTTTGCAGGGCAACTTGCCAACACCTGCACCAACCAGCAACGGGACATCGTGACCGGCATTGCAGTAGTGCAGATGACCTGTCTTCAGATCAAGCACGCCCACGAAAAGGGTGACGAACATGTTCGATTCATTGCTCTCAACAATGGCATTGTTCAGGTTCTCCACGATGATATTGGGCACGGACTCATGAGCCGATACCGTACGGAATACCGCCCTGGTAACCGTCATGAGGAGCGAGGCAGGCACACCCTTACCGCTCACGTCACCGATGCAGAAGAAGAGTTTGTCGTCGCGGAAGAAGAAATCAAACAGGTCGCCGCCCACCGCTTTGGCAGGTGTCAGCGAGGCATAGATCTGTACATCGTCACGGTCGTCTTTAGTGGGGAACACCTTGGGCAGCATACCCATCTGTATGCTGTTGGCAATGCGGAGGTCCCTCTCGATGGCGGCATTCTGGGCGGTCGTCCTCTTCAGTTCCTCGATATACTTCACGAGCGAGTTCTGCATATTACCAAACGAGTGACTCAACTGTCCTATCTCATCCGTACGGTCGAGATCAGGCAGCGTCGTTTCAAACTGTCCAGAGGCGATAGTCTTCGTCTCCTGCGCCAGACGGCGCAGGGGGTGGAGTTCGCGGGTGATGATGCGAATAAAGAAATAGAACATCAGCAACAGACTGACACAGACAATCACAATGATGGTGCGGTAGAGACGCGCCACATTGCTGAAGATGTCGCTCTCGGGGCAGACGATGGCCATCGAACAGCCAGTATGGCCGAGGGGCTTATAGAACACCAGCGATTCCTCTCCGTCGATCACCATGTGCTTCATGCCCTCCTCACCGCGCTGCATAGCATGACCCAGGGCGGTCATCGCCGTGTCGGGATGCTCAATGCTTTCGGTAAAGATCGTTTGGTAGAACACCTTCGTGGTGTCAGGATGCACGAAGTAAGTACCGCCACGACCGATCATCATACTGTAGGAGTGGGGATAAGGCTTCATGGAGGAGACCGTCTCTGCCAGTTTGTCGAGCGAGATGTCGGCGGCGACAACACCGTAGAAATTCCCCTCATCATCCTTGAGCGGACGGCAGTAAGAGGTGATAACCTCATTACCAAACAGGTGGTTGGGCGTCATGGAAGTGACATCAACATAGGGGTCGGTCCAACAGGGCCGGTCGAGCAGTTTACACATCAGATACCAATCCATGTAAAAGTACTTATAGTCGTCGTCTCCTTCCTGTTGGGTTTTGATCACACCGTCGTCATACGTTGAGTAGGCCGAGAAGTAAAGTCCTTTTTCCTTGAAGTAATAGGGCTCAAAGGCAATGGAGCAGCCGAACAGATCGGGATTGTTGATCAGGATGCCAGCGCTATAGACGAACATCGAGTCGGCACTGTTGTGATGCCGTTTCACGAGCCATTCGGTCATGGTGGTCGTCACCTCGGCACTTTTCAGGATACTCTCGACATAGAGTGAGGTGTTGTCCAGAATCTTTGTGGCGCGGTTGATGGCCTCCTGGCGCACCGTCTCACGGGCCTGATAGAACAGGAACCCCAGGGCGCCATTGAAGATGATAGCCGCAAAGATGACCACCCACAGGCTCACCTTGACGGAGAGTTTACTTCGGATATATGCTATGATCCTGTTCATCCTTCTTCCGTTTTTATTCTTTCAAATCCTCATAGGTGACCTCGTGCTTCAGCAGCCCGCACTCCACCATCAGGCGACTCGCCTTGCGCACCATGTCGGGGCGCAGCCGGAACTCACGCTTCTTTGACTCACGGTCCACCTGCAGACGCAGGATCTCCTTCAGCATCAGCCGCTGCATCACCCTGTTGGTTTCCAATTTATCTCTTCTCACATACTGCATCACGATATCGAGGGCTTCCTCGGGATGGGCCGCAGCCCACTCCCACCCTTTCCTACTGGCCTGGGCGAAGCGTTTGGCCCGATCGGGATGCTTCTTGTAGTAGGCACGCGTCATATAGACACCATCCTCCTGCACGTTGTAGTTGTGATCACTGAAACGATACACCGCTTGCTCGCTGATCTCAAGTCCTGCCTGTATCAGTTGGTAATACTCGTTGTAACTCATGGCTAGCGTCATATCCAAGGCACCTGCCACGACCAGATTGACATTCTGTGCGAACGGTTCCCACCGATAGTTCAGGTGTTCTTTCTTGTCCATACAAATAGCCAGTTGGCCGAAGCCCACGTTCCAGATGCCGACGCGGGCGCCTTTCTGAGTCAGCGGGTTCACGCCTCGGGCTGACACAATGACCATCGCATTGTTCATCGACGTCTGAAGGATGTTCACCAGCGGGGAACCGCCGTCAATCATCCCCATCGCCTCACAGAGCGATAAGGTCGTAGCCTGACACTGATTGTTGATAAGGCTTTTCGCAGAGGGTTGCGTCGACGAGGGGTGAACGATCTTCACCTTCAAGCCAGCCTCACGGTAGAAGCCCTTCGCCTCTGCCACATAGTAGCCCGCAAACTGCGCCTGCGCCGTCCACTGGGGCATGAACACAAAGGGTTCATCATCGGCAGCCATCGCATGATGGATACCGAAGGCTAATAGGATGGCTAAAAAATATCTCACACGTTTCCTCATCGCCAGATACTATTCTTCGTAATTCAGAGGCATGCCCTTGGTGAAGTCAAACTGCTGTGCCTCCTTTTCTTCCTTTTCCTCCTGCTGTTTCAGGTATCGCTGGTAGCCCTCTTCGATCTCGTCGCACTTAGCCTGATACAGCTTCTCGGCCTGATCTTTGGCATCCCTATAGATAGCTGATACTTCATTCTTGGCCTCATTAAACTCTGCTGGCTGCTCAGAAAGAATTTCGATGAACAGTGCATCATATTTGGCATGACAAGCCTCTATACGTACCTTACACTCATCATAGAAGGCTTTGACGGTTTCTTTCAGAAGGTCACGCCTGTCTTTATCAACATCCGGCATCGTGTAAAGCAGATGATGCTCTTCATTCCCTAAACTATCTTTCTCGATGATGGTCTTTACCTTGAACTCCGGATGTGCATCAAAGACCCCTGCTGCAATATCATCCAGATAGGCCTTCTTCTTGGGAAAGATTTCCAACTGATAGTCGTTCGGTTTCTGCACTCTCGCCACCTCCTCGAGGTTGTATTCCGAATCGTAAAAGTTCACGGTGACGGGCAACAATGATAAAGGGTCGGCCTTCACGCAATGGTTCATGATGCGGTAGTTGAACATGACAACATAGCCGTTCATCTTTTCCTGGAAATTCTGGACTTCCTGTTTTACATATACATTCATAATCTTAGCTCTTCAATTAATTGTTACTTTTCGGGTGCATCCTCTGTCTTCAGCTTGGCGCTCACTTTACCGCCTCCGCTACCGCCGGCAGCCATACCATCGCTGATATTAGGCGACTTGAACGCACTCTTGGCCTCCACATTGTCGATGGTGGCCTTCGGTGCCTTCACTTCACCCTTTACCTCAGTATCGCCGCAGATCTGGTTCTTGTCGCTGCCGAGAGCGAGCTTGCCGTCTGCGAGCTGCACGATGGCCTTGGCCTCGCCCTGCTGGGCCTCGAAGGTCTTGTCGGCAAAGAGTCCCATCTCCTCGGAGACAGCCTGCAGCTTCTTGCTCTTGACATCCTTCGACTTGGCACCCACATACATCTTCTCTGCCACGAGCACCATCGAGCCGTCGGCTGCCAGTTTGTCGTCGGTACGCTTCTCCTTCTCCACGTCCATCGCCTTCACGCCGACTGCCTTGGCATTGATGTTCACGCTACCCGTAGCCTTGCCTTCGGTATCGGTGGCAGAGAGGTCGATGGCTTCAGAACGGATGGCAATCTTACTGTCTTTCGTAAGCGCTTTCTCCTTGGTTTCGCCGTCGGCGAGGTCGTAGTCGGCACTCTCCACAGTGAGCGTCTTGGAACGGACAATGATGTCGCCCTCTGCCGTATAGGTGGCTTTGGTGAGCTTGCCCTTATCGTCCACCTCCACATCGGCAGAGTTCTCGGTCGACAGTTCGATGGTCTTCGACCTGAACTTGATCTTACCGTCGGCAGTGAGCTGCTTCTCTTTCAGCTTCGACTCTGCAATCTCGTAGTCCATACTCTCCAAGGTGATGTTCTTCGAACGCACGATGAAGTCACCCTCAGCCTCGTACTTGGCATCCGTCAGGCCCTTCTCATCATCAAATTTCTGGTCTGTCTCGCCAGCCGTGCTCACTTCCACATTCCTGGCCAGGATCTTCACCTTACCATTCTCCTTCAGTTTGCCTTCTTTCTCGATGGATACCAAATCCACCTCATTAGCCATCAACGAAATACCAGAGGCCTTATTGTCACGCAGGTTGCCGTCGCCATCCATCGAAGCGAGACTGATATTCTCACCCACAATCTCAACCGATGCACCCGTACATGCCTTCTTAAACTCATCACCCTTCTTGATCTGGTCTTTCTGATCTTTGAAGCATTTCAACTGACGGTTGATCTCTGCCAGTTCCGCCAGGGCGTTGATATAGGCGTAAGTCTGACTTGTGAGTGCCGTTGAGGTGATCTCGAGCTCTCTGGCCACCTCATGGATTTCAACATAATCTGCTCGTATGCCATCTTCGTCAGCAGTCAGTTTCTCACGTTTCTCGATGAGTTTCTTCAGATCGTCTGAGAGTTTGCTGAACGACTCTTTACAACTATCTGTCACCTTCTTCAGTGCATCCTTCTGAGCTTCCAGCGACTTGATGAGGTTTTCGAGTTCCTTTCCACGGTTTTCTGAAGAGACAGCAGCATCCACCTTGATCACCTGGTCGGAATGAATCAGCACACCAGAGGTGCCTTCTGTCGATGGCGGCGAAGAGAAGGCGCCTACGGCATCATGGCTATGGATGGCAACATGACGTGCCTGAGAGATGACTTCAGACAAAGTGCCAACCACGTGCTCCAATCCATCAACACCCGGATCTTCCGCCGTCTGACGGATGCTGGCAGCGCGCAGAGCCACCTGTCCGGCCTCGCCGGCAGCTTCGACACCCACCTGTGTGCCTCTGATGATTATCTCAGAGCCACCAGGTTTCAGTGTGCCGTTACGATCCACATTACCGAGAATGATCCTGGGGGCAGAGATGATCAACTGCTCATTGTCGCGCACATAGCGGCCCTTCTGCACCTCAGCCACCACATCGAGTTTCATCTGCTGGACATCGGCCTTGCACTTCCTGATCTCCTTCAGATCTTTCTCCACGCTGTCGGCCATCGCCTTCAGCTTATCTTCCCATTCTTTAAATATATAGTCCATAAATCTTTACCCTTATTAAATTAGTTAATAGCCATCAGGATCTTCTTCAGATGATCCATTGTACCGACATTAGCATCATCATACTGGGTCAAGCCTCCATTCTCGAATGCGATCGTAGCGTTCTCCTTATCAGAGAAGAGAATCTGACCGTCGGCAGCGTCTTTCCATACATCAAGTTCGAACGAACGGAAGTTACCCATCAGTTTGTTCCAGATCTTTCCGAGCGTACTATCCCAGAGGGTACGGAAGAAGCTCTTCTGGCTCCATCGATCCATCACCAGAATATGTTTCTTCCACCAATATTCACTGGTCATAGCCATTGGATCACCATTCGCAATCTTTTTAAAGTCTGCACCGATATACATATACTTGCCGCTTACAACACCAAGTTTGTTCTCTGGAAGCTTAGCCAAATTGTTTAAGAAGTGTAAGATATAAGCTCGCTTGATGAGTTTACGATCTCTTTCGCAGAACATATCATCATCATCAGGAAGACTATACTGCAGGAAACGTTCGTTGCCCTCTGAATAATTCTCCTTCCACTTATCAAGACCACTTGAGAATACTTTCTCTGCTGAAATACCAGTAAAAGCATCAGATATCCAATTGAATTTCTCATCAAAAGTGGGGGTCTCAAGGAAAAATTCGAATGAGACCACATGGTTATACAGTGCAGTACAAGCCAGGACGTATGCTTCAGTATAATGTCTTATCATCTCATATTTATCCGTTACCTTAACTTTCTCCTCTTTTTCACTTCCGTCCTGATCTACATAAACCCTGTTTATATACTCCGCATGAGTCAAATTCTTACCATCAATGAAATGATTTTCGAACGATTTCTCCAATTTGTCTTGGAGCTTCTTAAAGTCATCTGTGTCTTTATTCTCTGCGATGAAAGCTGTTCTGTTTTCCCAAGCGAATCTCGCAACATTGATCGCCTGAAGATCATCTTCTTCTACATACAACTTCGCATTCTTCTCAAATTGCAACTTGAGCTTGCTGGCATATACCCACAGATTTTTATACTCAGCGAAGAACTGATCAATTTCTGCGCTGATATAATTCACACACTCGATGACAACCTTGTAGAACTCCTCTGAAGTTTCCTTCTTTTCTGCCACGCTCTTGGCATAGCGGTCGCGCTTGATGGTGGCATTACCAGCACCGGCTTCCAGTTTCAGGAAACGCTTTGACTTGATCAGCATGGTACCATCAATGGGGCGTACGAACACTTCGACCACGTGACGGATCAGCGATAGGTCAACTACTGGTGTAGCAAGCACATCTGCAGCACCATCCGCAGCAGCACCCACAACCGTTGTTAAGAAATCTGCTACCTTCGAGCGGGTCATATCCGGGCTTCCGATGCCTGGGGGTTGAATATTGTTACCTGAAGTGACACTGATCTTATTGCCAGCCTCCAAAGTGATGTTCTTACCCCTGATCGTCACGTCGCCATTGGGCGCAGTAATCGTAATGCCAGAGAAGGCATTGATACCGACAGTTCCGAAAGGCGACTTGATATTCACGGAGCGCTTATGCGACAGCATCTCAATCTCATAGAAGCCATAGCGGTCGCCGATATGGATACCACCCGACATATCCTTGACGTTCTTTCCAAACTTGTCGAGTCCTATGATGGAGCTATAGAAACCGATGCCAGGCGAAAGGGCATTGGTGAAGAAATTGCCACCATACTCCGGATCGGTGAAGGTGATATGATGGCCATTAGGCGACATCAGAGCGATATTCACATCCTTTTGCTGAATAAGAGGTTGTGTATAGCGCGCTAATCCCTCTTGCGGCACCGGATTGTTCTTAGAGAACAGAACGCCCACCACGTAAGGTCGATCGATATTGTCGTTGTCATAGTTGACCAGTACCTCGTCACCAACCTGCGGTTTGAAGAACGCACCGCCACCAGGTGTGGCCATGGGTGATGACACACGGATCCATGGTGAAGAGTCGTCAGTTATATTCTTTTGAAACTTCTCAGCCTCCTGATTGACCCTTTCTTCCAGATTTTCTATTTCTTGCTTACTTCTTTTAATTCTATCTTTCTGATCCTCATATTGTTTCTCAAGATTATCAATATCATTTTGAATTTGTTCTTCGATCTGATCTTTCTTGTCATCATCTTCTGACTCGTATTGACTAGCAAGGGTACACCATTTGTTTAAAAGCGACAGTTTCTTCTCTAAGATGGCATTTTCCTTCTCAAGACTTTTGATTTCCTCATTGGCAAGACTCTTTCTGATCTGCTCTTTCTCTTCCATTGAACCAGTATATTGAGCCAACGCATCATTCATATCCGATGAGGATACCCCTTGTGCCTTATAAGTTTGAATCTGGGCTAGGTTTGCGTCATACTTTTCCTGACATTCCTTTCTGCTATCCCGAATATCATCTATTTCATTTGAATCACATACCGTCCTTAATACTTTCAATTCTTCGAACTGCTCCTCGAAGACTTCCAGTGAATCTCTATGAACCTGCAACCTCCCTTGAAAATGTCGCAGCGAAAATCGCAGTTCTTCTGACAATGATTGCCAAGGATAGGCAATACGCACACGACCCTGCTGTTTGGGATCGGCATTGTCAACAATAAAGGCTGTCTGAGGACCTGCTTTGCGGATAATGGGCAAACTGTTGACAGGTGGGATGAACTGATCCTTTCCATCCTTGCCTTTAAAGGCGGGCATGGCATAAATAATCTGTGAGCGAACGCCCGACACTTTATCGGAAGCTGTCTGGTCGTACTTGCCATAGTCATTGTTCCAGTTCTGGCCGGAACGTTTCCGGATCTCAATGATCACATACTCTCCTTCGCAGCCCTTCACCTTGATTTTTTGACCCAACTTATAGTGGGTGGCGTTGGTGCCCAGATCAATGCAGATGGTCTGTCGCTGCTGTTCCTCCTGATGACTACGCACATCGTTGAAATAATCAAGGGTGGTCCAGCCTTTATCAGAAAGGGTACCAAACTGTACGGTAACAGTACCATCACTATGTTCCGGTTTTTGGGCATAAGGCGTCAGGAAGAGTTTTTCTTTCTCGGGGTTGGTCGTTCTCTGCCTATTCCAAGCCAAGCCACGATTGACACCCTGTTGTATAATGATGTTTTTGGCGAGCGCAGTACCAATACCTTTACCGCCCGCTTTTTCATTGGTCAGAAAATCTCTGAAGAAGGGTATCAGCTGCGCCATCGCAACCTGACTGGCTGTGCCGTCGCAGCGCATCTCATAATTCGTTGTCGAGAACTTTTCCTTTTCCAAGGGGAAGATATACTCATCGATAGCCAATTCATTGTTGTAGGCTGTGGAACCGGCAAACACATCCATGGGGTATTTGGCCGGTGATTTGGCGATAGGTGTCTGGTTGAGTTCTTCCACTTTTCCTACACCATCTTTCACACTGTCACGGGCATAGCCGGGAATCTCCAGCGGACCGCCTAGGACCTCCTGATAGGTGACGGAGGCGAATTCATCTATCTTCACAGGCTCGCTATCTGGCAAACCCAAAGTAAGCTTGCCATCCTCGAAAAAGAGGAACTCACCGCATCGGTTCGACGTGCGGGACAGGAAGTCGTAGAACGACTCGTTATATTGCACGAGGTAAGGATGGATGAACTCGGCATTTACCGTTGCCGTATATTTTTTAGCGTCCTCGTCATCTTCTGCATTTGGTTTCTTAAGGCTGATCACCAGGTTTTCCGGGTATTTCAGGAAACACATATGGCCAATATCCGTCTTGATCAGCCCTTTAGTACCATAATGGTAGTGAAAGTTGCGGCTCTCAGGCATCAGAATACCTGAACCTAACTTCTTATTGACATAGGTCTTACTGTATTTGTTGAGTGTCATCACTTTGTCAACACTGTAGATGCTCAGCTTCACATAGATCTTCAGACCACTCGATCCATGAACCAGTTGCGGGTTCACCTCATATACATAATAGTTAGAGGCAACGCAATGTCGGTCCTTTTTTCCTTTCTTATTATTTACTGTTACAAACTGGAACTGATCCATCTTCACCAGTCTATTCGCAAAGAGGGCAGCGATAGATTTCAGGGAAGGAGTTGTTTGTTGAACGGGTAAGATATCAAGTTCCGCCTGAATCTCGCCAGGTTGGTAGATCTTACGATTAAACTTGACACCATGCAAGACCAATGAATACTTGTTGCTATTGTCTGAGAAATCGAGTGGTTCACTTTGCTGAAGTTCCAATAAGTCATGGCTAAAGGTATCATCTACAATGCTTTTGCCGAAAGTGAGAACATAACCGATGTCGTCAAATGTCTCGGTGGTCTTGTTTTCTTTTGTATTACTATCTGGAGTACTCATAATTTCTGATTTTTAGTTGTTCTTACTCATACTCAAACATGGGTGCCAGTCCTGTTGATTCCAAAATGGAACGAACAAACTCGTTGACGTCTTTGAGCACTACTTGGGCACCTGCTTCCTTGCCTTCTTTCAATACCGTGAAGATGAAACGGAGGCCACTGGAGGCCATATAAGTCAGTTTAGAACAGTCGAGGGTGATCTTCTCAAACTCATTCTCCTGCATCATGGGGAAAAACTCCTTTTCCACCTCAGGGGCTGTGATGGAGTCAAGGCTACCTTCCAAAAAAATGACAACACTCTTCTTGTCTTCTTGAATCTGAATTTCCATAATCTTATAGTTTTTAATTATTAGTATTATATTCGTTTTTTATTTCTGTTCTGGTCCTAAATACCTGACGGCGAGCATCGTCAGATCATCGCTCTGCTCTACCCCGGCTGCGAATTGTCTGACACGCTCCGACATACATTCAAGGAGTTGCTGCGACGAGCGTTCGCCTTGCTTCGTCAACGCCTTGGAATAGTCCAGGAGTCTTTCAGGCGTGTACATATTCCCATCCTTGTCCATGGCCTCGGTCAGACCATCCGTATAGAGCAGGATGGTGGTGCCCGGCGTGATGTCCGTCTCCCCACCGACATAGGGCATATTGGCCATCAGACCAACAAGGAAATTGGGTTTCACCTCCAGATAGGCTGCATCAGAGCCAAATATCACAGGCGCACAGTGACCACCGTTACAATAACTGAGATGACCGGTCTTCAGATCGAGCACACCGATGAAAAGCGTCACAAACATATTGGTATGGTTGTCCTGGCTCATCGCATTGTTCATCTGACTCATGATCTCCGCCGGACTGTCGACCTTCATGGAGACGGTATGGAACAGCATTTTCGACACCGTCATAAACAGGGCTGCAGGCACGCTCTTGCCCGACACGTCGCCGATGCAGAAGAACAGATGCTCATCGCGGATATGGAAGTCGAACAGGTCGCCGCCCACCGTCTTCGCGGGTGTCATATGACCGTAGATATCGATATCATGACGCTTCGGGAATGGCGGGTACTTACGGGGGATCATCGACATCTGAATGTCGTAGGCAATCTTCAACTCATTCTCAATGGCGGTCTTCTTGGCAGTGGCCTGCTCCAGATCACTCATATATTGAGTGAGCGAATGTTGCATCGTGGCAAAGGAATCGCGCAACCGGCAGAGTTCATCCTTGTGTGTAATCACGGGCAACGGCGCATTAAAGTGACCTTCTGCCACTTCATCGGCCGAATTTGCCAACGCACTGAGGGGTTTTGAAATCTGACGGATCGTGTGACGGCACGACAGAGAGACCACCACCAGACCGATGAAGATAATGACCACCAACAAGCCTATCGAGATCAGTGCGGGAATCCACGTGGTGGTTTGGGGCACCACAATACCCATCACCCAGTTGACCGACTCCGACTCTAATGGCGCATAATAGACCATTGACCGCACGCCGTCGATGCTCATGACAGCCTTGCCACGCTTCATCTGCAGCATATCCTCGATGGCATCCAGATCATTAACACCAATATGATTGCGGACGTTATCCTTCAGGATACGGTTCTCATCAGGATGGGATACATAGGTGCCGTTGCGCATCACAATAAAACTATGGAAAGGGACTTCCTTAATGAAATCGACATCCAGCAGTCCGCGATTATGACTGCCGGCATCAATCTCCTTCAACTGGTTCACGAGCCATGTCAGCGACATGTCGGAACCGCAGACACCTGCCAGTCGCCCCTTGCTGTCATACAGCGGCATACAGAAAGTACAATAATTGTGACTCCCGACGGTTTCATCATGGTAGGGATCGGTCCAGAATCCATTCTTTTCTTTCCTGGCTCGGATATACCAGGGTTTTGAAAAATAGTCGTGTTCGGGCCCGCCGATATTCATGATCGAATCAGAATTTCTGTTCAAATAGGGCTCAAACCACTCCGGATACGCCTTGAAGTAGCCGGGTTCAAAAGCCATAAAGTAACCATCGGTAAATTCGTTCAACTTGATCTCTTCCTCCATGGCCTTCATCACAGATTCCGGTGAATCCATGTTTTTCGAGACCTCATCAAACACATTTCTGGCACAGATTTCTTCATGAAGTAGTATCTTGTTCAGTTTCTCTGACACCAGGTCCATCATCCCCTGATACCGACCCTCTGTCTCCTCCTTAATGGCATGGAAGGATAGGCTCAAGGAGATCATGGCGATGAGGGTCATCGTCACGAAAACGGATAATATGACCCGTCGTGTCAGCCTGCGTGCAAAGGTACTATACTGCTTCCTCATGTTTTAACTTTTTAGTTATAGTCTGTCCACAAATAGGGAACAACAGTTGCAAAGATACGAAATTTTTCGCTATCAACCGCCACCTCGCCCCTTAAAAATAGTTAATGATGATTCATTAACTCATACAGATATGCTGGGCTTTGGACGTAGAGTTCTCCCTCTTCATCCTGCAACGCTGGCATCAAATCTGAATTATAAACGCGTTCCATCGCCTCCTCAATGGAGCACCCAGTATCCTCCATCACGTATTTCACCAACTCGCTCAGAGCGTAGTCGATAAGATATGTGGCTATCTGATGATGATTGGGCTCGTTCATACGGTTTCTGCGTTAGAGCCATGAAATAGTGTCATGCCAGTGTTCCTCCGTTCTTTTGACAGATGATAAGCAGGTCATCTATCGTTTCATCCATTGACTGCAAGTGCTCTACATCGTAGAACTCGATAAGAAAGGCCAATCCCTTATGCTCATGCAGATAGCGAAACGCCGCTTGCCGGGTCATGGAAAAGCGCCGTCCAAAAGCCTCTATGCATGCTGTCAGAAATGGGATTTCGTACTTGCTCATATCTATTGCTTCTTATTATCTGCTGCAAAAATACAAATTAATTTGATTCCTTACAAGTTTTTTGAAGATTTTCGATTATCCCCCTTTGCAAAAAGTAACTAATCGCAGGGCGAAAAGTTACTTTTCGGAGGGTAAAAAGTTACTTTTCGAGGGACGAAAAGCTACTTTTTGTGTCGGGCTTCGAGTTCCCGCAGGATGCGGCGCTCGCGCGAGGGCTTCACATAGTAAAGCCACTTGCAGTGGTTGCACACCCGACGGTACGTGCCCGTCTTCATGCGTTCTAATTTCGATCGGGGCAGCATCTGCCCGCATTTCATGCATTGCATCATCTCTTCCATAGGTTATGAGTTTAGAATGGTGTATCATCTTCGGGATTGGGAGTGAAGAGCAGCTCCTGCTGTTCGGAGCGGTCGAGCCAGCAGTGGTTGCTGACGGGCAGCGGCCGGTAGCTGTTCAGCTGGTCGGTCACGTGGATGGTCTGCA